>Ga0134125_10000020_pt1 | contig 248226 bp, 148 predicted proteins | sample KB31751_FD_96464 | JGI IMG/M metagenome (GOLD analysis project Ga0134125, IMG submission 96464) | Terrestrial soil microbial communities with excess Nitrogen fertilizer from Kellogg Biological Station, Michigan, USA - KB3-175-1 | ecosystem: Environmental > Terrestrial > Soil > Unclassified ...
GCGAACGATCCTTCCGGCGGCGCGCAGCGCCTCAGCCTCCGGAGTCCGCCGCGCCTGCCGGGAGAACGCCTCGTGCACGCAGCCCTGCTCCCAACCCGCCTGCTCCCCGCACCAGCCCCACTCTCCCAAGAGCTGTCGCTGCTCGGACTCGCTCAGCAGCTCGACGTCCCGCAACCCACGGCCGCTCTCCTCGACCGCCTGTTCCAGCACCCGCACGAAGTGCCCCACCATCCGCTCGACCTTCGCCGCCTCGAACAGGTCCTCGCTGAAGGTGAGAAGCCCGCTCAATTCGCCAGGCCCTTCGTTGAACACCAGCACCAGATCGAAGTCGAACTCCCTCGATCCTCGGCCTTCTCCTTCGATCGGCTTCAGCTTCAGGCCGCTCAGCTCCAGGCTCGGCATCGGTGCGTTCTGCAACACCATCAGCACCTGGAACAGGGGTGCGCGGCTCAGGCTCCGCTCCGGCTTCAGCTCCTCGACCAGCTTCTCGAACGGCAGATCCTGGTGCGCATACGCGCCCAGGGTCACCTCCCGCACCCGCGCCAGAAGATCCCGAAAACTGCCGGCTCCCGCCACGTCCGTCCGTAGTACCAGCGTGTTGACGAAGAACCCGATCAGCCCTTCGATCTCCCGCCGGTTGCGGTTGGCGATCGGCGTGCCGACCACCACGTCCCCCTGACCGCTGTAGCGCCACAGCAGGAACTGCCAAAGCCCCAGCAGCACCATGAAGAGACTCGCGCCTTCGTGTCGCGTCAGCCGCTTGAGCCCTTCGTAGAGCTCCTCTTCGATCTTGAACCGCCGTGCGTCGCGCCGCCCGCTCAGGACCTCGGGCCGGGGCCGGTCCACGAGGTCTTCGATCTCGGCGGGCGCGCCGTCCAACTGCTCACGCCAGTAGTCCAACTGCCGCCGCAGAGCCGGCCCTTGCAGCCACCGGCGCTGCCACACCGCAAAGTCCCCGTACTGCACGGGCAGCTCCGCGAGCCCGGAGTCGCGGCCCTCCCGGTACCCTTCATACAGCGCTCCCAGCTCACGAACCAGCACTCCCATGGACCAGCCATCCGAGACGATGTGGTGCATCACCAGGATCAGCACATGGTCGCGCTCGCTCAGCCGCAGCAGTATCGCCCGCAGCAGTGGCGCACGCCGCAAATCGAAGGCGGTTCCGCTGACAGCCGCGAACCTCCTCGCGACCGCACCCTCCCGTTCGCCGCCCGGCAGCAGGCGCAGGTCTTCAATCTCGAGCCTGAGCTCGAGGTGCGGCACGAGGATCTGCACGGGCCTGCCCGCGACCGCCTCAAAACGGGTACGCAACACTTCGTGGCGGCGCCCCATCTCGTCGAGGCTGCGCCCGAGCGCCTGCTCGTCGAGCTCACCCTCGAGCTCGACGGCTGCCGCGATGTTCTGCCGGCCGCTGCTCTGGCCTTCCATCTGCTCCAGGAACCAGAGCCGCTGCTGCGCAAACGACAACTCCAACCGGTCGCGCTCGGCCAGCCGCTCGATCGGCTCCTCGACCGCGGCGATGCCCTGACTCAGCTCTCGCTCGACACGATGGGCAAGCCCGGACACGGTCGGGCTCTCGAACAGGGCGCGCACCGGCAGCTCGAGGGCCAGCGCGGAGCGCACCCGCGAGACGACCCTTGTCGCGAGCAGCGAATGGCCTCCGAGGTCGAAGAAGTCGTCGTGGATACCCAGGCGATCCGTCCCCAGAACGTCGGCCCAGATGGCGGCCAGAACCTCTTCCACCGGCGTGCGCGGAGCGGCGTGCTCAGCCATCGGCGACTCGAGCGCCAACTCTCTGCGCGAGAGCGTGAGACGGTCGACCTTGCCGCTTGGAGTCAGCGGTAGCTCCAGCACGGTGGCGAACACCGAGGGAACCATGTAGGAAGGCAGCCGGGCGGATAGAAAGTCGCGGAGCTCCGGCGTCGAAACGCCGTCGAAGGCAGGCACGACCCACGCCGCCAGATGCCGCCCCGCCCCCTCCCCGCGAGGAACCACCACCGCCTCGCGCACCGCGGGATGGGAGGACAGGGCCGCTTCGATCTCCCCGGCCTCAATGCGGAAGCCGCGAATCTTCACCTGATGATCGATGCGGCCCAGAAACTCAATCTCGCCGTCCGGTCGCAGCCGCGCCAGGTCGCCCGTCCGGTAGAGCCGCTCGCCCGGCTCCCAGGGGTGCGGTATGAAACGCTCCCCAGTAAGCCCGGGCAGCCCCAGATAGCCGCGTGCCAAGCCCGCTCCACCGATGTAGACCTCGCCGGGGATCCCCACCGGAACCGGCCGCAAGATGCGGTCCAGAATGTATACCGAGGCACCGAGGATCGGCCGCCCGATCGGCGGCAGGCTGGGCCAGAGCTCCGGCCCGCCTGCCAGAAGCGCGTGCTCGGTGGCCACATGAGTCTCCGAAGGCCCGTACTGGTTGCGCAGGGCACACTCTGGCAGCCGCCTGAAGAGGGCGGCGATCTCGGGAGTGATCTGCAACGCCTCGCCGGCGGTGACCACCTCGCGCAGGGACTCAGGCAGCACAGTGCCCGCGGCGGCCTCGGCGAACTGCTGGAGCGCCACGAAGGGAAGGAAAAGACGCTCCACAGCCGTCTCCCGCAAGAGGCGCAGCAGCCCCGAGAAATCCCGCCGGAGCTCTTCGGGGAGTACCACGAGCGTGCCGCCGGCCGCCCAGGTGACGAAGATCTCCTGCAAGGAGACGTCGAAGCTCGGAGAGGCGAACTGCAGCGTCCGGCTGGCCGGCACCTTGGATGCCGCGGCCTCCCAGCGCGTGATCGTGGCCAGCACGCGATGCGGCAGAGCGACGCCTTTCGGTCTGCCGGTCGACCCGGAGGTATAGATGACATAGGACAAGTGGTCCGCGAGGGAACGACGCGCCGGCCGCCTCTCGTCTCCGCCAACGGTCTCCGGCCCCACCAACCGCACACCATGTACAGGGGGGAGCGCTACGCCGGCGCGGGCCACGATCACAGGCGCTCCGGCATCGCTCAGCATGTAAGCAAGCCGGTCCGCGGGATAGGCGGGGTCGAGTGGGAGATGACAGCCCCCCGCCTTGAGCACGGCGAGACAGGCGACAACGGCTTCCGGCCCCCGCTCGAGGAAGACCCCGACCGGGACGTCCGGCCCGACTCCAGCGGCGCGTAACCGTCCCGCGAGCTGATTGGCCCACCGCTCGACCTCGCCGTAGGTCCAGGCTCTGCGGAGCGAGCCGTCGCTGTCCGCTGCCAGCAGCGCGGTCCGCTCTGGCTCGCGGTCCGCCCAGCTCTCGAAAAGCTCGTGGACGCAGCTCTCCCACGGCCCGGAGACCCCCGCAACGCTCCACTCCACGAGGAGCTGGTGACGCTCCGCAGCCGACAGCAGTGGGAGATCGGCCAGCGTCTGCTCCGGCCCGGTCAGAGCCCCTGCCAACAGAGCTGCGAAATGGGCCAGTATCCGGCCGGCCGTGGCCGGCGTGAAGAGATCGGTACTGTACTCGAGTGTGGCGTGCAGAGAGCCGGCGAGATCCGTCACCGCGAGCGTCAGGTCGAACTTCGCAGTGCCGCCTGGCAATGGCACAGGCTCCAGCACGAGGTGGGGCAGCTCGAGCCTCCGCGCCGGCGAGTCCTGCACCAGGAACATGACCTGGAACAACGGTGAATGGGAGAGACTGCGCTCCGGGGCCAGCTCCTCGACCAGCTTCTCGAAGGGAAGGTCCTGATGGGCATACGCTGCAAGCGCCCCCTCGCGGACCCGGGCAATCAGCTCACGGAATGGCAGGCCCGCCGGGCGGCCGGAGGCGAGATCGGTGCGTAGCACCAGGGTGTTGGCGAAGAAGCCGATCAGCCCCTCGACCTCGATCCGGCTCCGGTTCGCCACCGGCGTGCCCACCAGCAGGTCGGTGCGATCGGTGAGGCGGTGGAGCAGCGTTTTCCAGGCGGCAAGCAGGACCATGAACCGAGTTGCCCCGCACTCGCGACAGAGGGCCGCCAACGAAGCCTCAAGCCCCTCCGACAGCGCCACCGTGCGGAGCCCGCCACGACCGCTCGGCACCATCGGGCGCGGCCGGTCGGCGGGGAGCTCCAAGACGGAAGGCGCGCCGGCCAGCCGCTGCCGCCAGAAGCGGAGCTGATCTTCCAGCACCTCGCCGCGCAGCCACTCCCGCTGCCAGACGGCGAAGTCCGGGTACTGCACCGGCAGCGCCGGGAGCGGAGACGGCAGACCCACGGCGAAAGCCGAATAGAGCGCCGCCAGCTCGCGCACCAGGATTCCGGACGACCAGCCATCCGAAACAATGTGGTGCAAGGTGAGCAGGACCCGATGATCGCGCCGCGACAGCCGCGCCAGCAGACCGCGCAGAAGCGGCCCGCGCGCCAGATCGAACGGCCGCGCCGCCTCGTCCCGGGCGAGACGCCGCGCCTCTTGCTCCCGCGACGCCTCGGGCAGCCCTGAGAGATCGAGCAGCGGCAGCGAGACGGCGGGCGTTGCGATCCTCTGCACCGGTTCACCCTGTGCGCCAATACCGAAGGTGGTGCGCAGGGCTTCGTGGCGGCTCACCACCTCGCGCAGGCTCGCCGCCAGGGCCGCGGGGTCGAGGTCACCGGCGAGGCGGACCGGCGCCGAAATGTTGTACGCCGCGCTGGCCGGCTCGAGCTGGTCCAGGAACCAGAGCCGGTGCTGGGCGAAGGACAGCGGCAGATCGCCGTGGCGGGGAACGGGGACGACCGGTCGCGCGACGAGCGCCGCGCCCTCCCGCCGGGCCTGTTCCACCCGGGCGGCCAATCCCGCGAGGGTGGGTTCCTCGAAGACGCTGCGCAACGGCAGCTCCACTCCGAGGATCGCCCGCACCTGCGATACCAGACGGGTGGCGAGCAGCGAATGGCCACCGAGCGCGAAGAAGTCGTCCTCGATGCCGACCGCCGGTACCCCCAGCACGTCGCACCAGATCCCGGCCAGCAGCTCCTCGACTGGATTGCGCGGCGCCGTTTCCGGGGCCTTCGGCTCGGGCGCGGGCAGCGCCTGCCGGTCCACCTTACCGTGGACGGTGAGAGGCAGCCGGGGCAACTCCACGAACGCCGCCGGAATCATGGGCTCCGGCAGGCGCATCTTCAGGTGCTCGCGCAGATCCGAGGCGGAGGCGGAGGCCCGCGGCGCGCACACCCAGTAGGCCACCAGCCGGCGGTCTCCGGCCGGGATCTCGCGCGCGACGACCACCGCCTCCTGTACCGCGGCGTGCTCCCCGAGCACGGCTTCGATCTCCCCCAGCTCGATGCGGAAGCCCCGCAGCTTGACCTGATGGTCGATACGGCCCAGGAATTCCAGCTCTCCTGCCGGGTTCCACCGCACCCGGTCCCCCGTGCGATAGAGCCGCGCTCCCGGGAACGCCGGCAATCCGTGGGGAACGAACTTCTCGGCCGTCAGGTCCGGACGCCCGAGATAGCCCCGCGCCAGGCCCGGCCCGCCCAGGCAAAGCTCGCCCGCCACGCCGGCGGGCACCGGGCGGCCAAAAACGTCGAGCACGAAAGCCTCGACGTTGGACAAGGGGCGGCCGAGCGGCGCCCGGGCCTCGCCGCGGTACTGAATCACCGTCGAGCAAACCGACGCCTCGGTCGGACCGTAGGCGTTGAGCACCTGGCGGCCGAGCCAGCGCCGCGCCGCATCGACCGGGAATGCCTCGCCTCCGAGCAGTAGCGTCCGTAGCCCCGGCAGCTCGCCGGAAGCCTCCGGCGGCAACGCCGCCAAGGCCGAGGGTGGCAGGAGCAACGTCGTGATCTCCCGCCGGCCCAGTAGCGCGATCAGGCCGGGCCCCGGCAGCAGCTCGGCCCGGCTGGCCAGCACCAGCGTGGCGCCGCTGGCAAACGCCATCGCCAGCTCCCAGATCGAGGCGTCGAAGCTCGCCGAGGAGAATTGCAGCACCCGGTCGCCCACCCCCAGGCCCAGCAGACTCCCCTGCGCCAGGCACAGGTTCGCCAAGCCGCGATGGGGGATCTGGACTCCTTTCGGACGGCCGGTCGAACCCGAGGTGTAGATCACGTAGGCGATGTCGTCAGGATCGGTCGCCAACCCCAGCGGCGCGTCCTCAGTCCGGTCGGTCGCCTCGCCCAGGGCTCTCAGCTCTACGATGCGGCCGGTAAATCCCGGGGGCGGCGCGCTGGAGCCGGTCATGAGCATCCGGGCTCCGGAGTCCTCCAGCAGAAAGGAGAGCCGCTCCGGCGGGTAGGCCGAATCGAGGGGCAGATAGGTGCCGCCCGCCTTCAGCACTGCGAGAATGGAAATCACCCAGTCCACCGAGCGCTCGGCGAGGACGGCCACCACCGACTCGCCGCCGGCCCCCAGCGCGCGCAGGTGGCGGGCCAAGCGGTTGGCCCGGCGGTCGAGCTCGCCATAGCTCACGCAGGTGTCGCCGCAATCCACCGCCATCAGGTGAGGGGTCTGGGCCGCAAAGTGCTCGAACCGCGTGTGGAGGCAGGCAGGCCGCGGCTCCTCCGTGGCCGTGTCGTTGAGCTCCACGAGGAGCTGCTGCGCCTCGCCGGCGGAGAGGAGCCGCAACTCGGCGATCCGCCGGCCGGGGTTCGCCACCACGGCCGCCAGGAGTCTCTCCAGATGACCTGCCAGTCGCCCGAGGGTCGACGCATCGAACAGATCGGAGGAATACTCCAGGCCTCCGCACAGATTCCCGCCACTTCCTCGCAGCCACAGCGTGAGGTCAAACTTCGCCGTGCTCGCGCGAACGTCCAGCGGCAGCGCGCTCAGCTCCGGCAGCTCCGCCAGGGGCGCGGGCGTGCTTTCCAGCGCCAGCACCGCCTGGAACAACGGATGGTGGCTCAAGCTGCGCGCCGGCTGTAGCTCTTCCACCAGCTTTTCGAAAGGCAGCTCCTGGTGGACATAGGCCTCCAGACAGACCTCCCGCACCCGCTCCAGGACCTCGCGAAAGGAGGGCGCGCCCGACAGGTCCGTACGCAGCACCAGCATGTTGACGAAAAAACCGATCAGCCCCTCAGTCTCCAGATGCCCACGCCCGGCGACCGGCGAGCCCACGCTGAGGTCGTCCTGGCCGCAATGCCTGGACAGCAGCACCGCGAAGGCGGACAGCAGCAGCATGAACGGCGTCACTCCCTCCCGCCTCCCCAGGACCGCCAGCCCCTGCGCCACCGCCTCGGGCAGCACCAAGGGCACGAAGCCGCCGCGGAAGGTCTGCACGGCCGGCCGCGGCCGATCCGTGGGCAGCTCCAGAAGGGGGGGCACCCCGGCCAGTTGCCGGCGCCAGAAGGACAGCTCCGCCGCCAGCGCCTCCCCCCGCAGCCGGCGCTGCTGCCACACCGCATAGTCGGCGTATTGGATCGGCAGCTCCGGCAGCGGTGACGGGCGCCCCGCCGCAAACGCCTCGTAGAGCGCTCCGAGCTCCCGCAACAGCACGCCGGTCGACCAGCCGTCGCTGGCGATGTGGTGCATCGTCGCCAGCACCACATGGTCGGCCTCGCCCAGGCGCAGCAGAGACATCCGCAGCATCGGGTCCCGCTCCAGGTCGAACGGCCGCCGCGCCTCCTCAAGCGCCAGGGCCCGCGCCAGCGGCTCGCGCGCCGCCTCTTCGAGAACGCTCAGGTCCACGACCGGCAGCCGCGTCTCTGTCCATGGCGCGATCACCTGGACCGGCCCACCACCCACGGCCATGAACCGCGTCCGCAGCACCTCGTGTCGGCGCAGGATCTCGCCCAGGCAGCGCGCCAACACCTCCGGCTTCAACTCGCCCACCAGCCGCTGGGCGAAGGGCATGTTGTAGGCTCCGCGATCCGGCTCGAGCTGATCGAGGAACCAAAGCCTCTGCTGGGCGAAGGACAGAGGCAGGCCGCCATCGCGGGGAACGGGGACGATCGGCGGCGCGAGGAGCGCCGATCCTTCCCATCTGGCTCGTTCCACCCGGGCCGCCAGCCCCGCCACGGTCGGCTCCTCGAAGACGCTGCGCAGGGCGATCTCCACCCCCAGGACCTCCCGCACCTGCGACACCAGGCGGGTGGCAAGCAGCGAATGGCCGCCGAGCGCGAAGAAGTCGTCCTCCGCTCCGGCCCGCTCGACGCCCAGCACCCGCGCGAAAGCCCCCGCCACCAACTCCTCGACGGGTGTACGCGGCGGGGTGAAGACGGCTCCTGAACCTCCCCAGTCCGGGACCGGCAACGAGCGCCGGTCCAGCTTGCCGCTCGGCGTCAGCGGCAGCGAGCCGAGGATCACCAGGGCAGACGGCACCATGTGCTCCGGCAACCGGGAGCGCAGAGAGTCCCGCAGCTCGCTCCACGCGGGTGCCGGCTCCGCGGCCGGCACCACGTAGGCCACCAGCCGCCGGTCGCCGCCATCGTCCCGGGCTACGACCGCGGCTTCTCGCACTCCGGCGTGCTCGAGCAGCGCCGCCTCGATCTCCCCCGGCTCGATGCGGAAGCCCCGCACCTTCACCTGCTGATCGATGCGTCCAAGGAACTCCAGATCCCCCTCCGGCAGCCAGCGCGCCAGATCCCCGGAACGGTACAGCCGCGCTCCTGCCACGCCGGTGAAGGGATCGGGCACGAATCGTTCCGCGGTCAGCTCCGGCCGGCCCTGGTAGCCCCGCGCCACCCCTTCGCCGCCCAGCAGCAGCTCGCCGGCCACCCCCACCGGCTGCAGCTCCCACGACGGACCCACCACCCAGGTCGACGCGTTGGCGATCGGCCGGCCGATCGGCACCGGCCGCCGCCGGTCTCCAGGGCGGCAGGGACACTCCGTCACGTCGATGGAGATCTCGGTCGGACCGTACTGGTTGCGCAGCACCTTGCCCAGCCGGGTCAGGGCCAGGTCGCGCAGCTCCGGCGTCAGCGTCTCGCCGCCGGCGAAGACGTAGCGCAGGCTCGGGAAGGCCGGCAGCTCCACCTGGCCCAGGAACGCCTGGAGCATCGACGGCACGAAGTGCAGCAGCGTGATCCCGTGCTCGGCCAGCGCCTGCGCCAGGTAGGAGGGGTCGCGGTGACCGCCGGGATGGGCCAGCACCACCCGCGCGCCGCACAGCAGGGGCCCGAACAGCTCCCAGACTGAAAAATCGAAGCTGAACGACGCCTTGTGCAACACCCGGTCGGAGGCGGTGACCGGGTACTCCTCCTGGGCCCATAGGAGACGGTTCACCACTCCCCGGTGGCGCACCATCACACCTTTGGGCCGGCCGGTGGAGCCCGAGGTGTAGAGGGCGTAGACCAGATTGTCCGGCCCGGACCAGGGAGCGGGCCGGCGCACACTCGACCGGGCGATGACCCGGGCGTCGGTGTCCAGGCAGACCACCCGCGCTCCCGTGGCGGCCCTCGCAGGCAGCGAGCCGGCGAGACGCTGCTGGGTGAGCACCACCGGCGCCCCGGTATCTTCCAGCATGAGCGCCAAGCGGGGAGCCGGATACTCCGGATCGAGCGGCACGAAGTAGCCGCCGGACTTCAGGACGCCGAGCAGCGCCATCGGCATGGCCAGCGAGCGCTCCAGGCAGACCGCCACCGGCACCTCCGGCCCCACGCCCAGAGAGCGCAGGTAGTGGGCCAGCCGGTTGGACCGCCGGTCGAGCTCGCGATAGGTGAGGCTCCCCTCCTCGGAGACCACAGCCACGGCCTCCGGCGTACGCTCGGCCTGCGCCGCGACCAGCTCGTGCAGGCAGAGATCCAGCCGGTGGGCCGCCTCCGTGCGGTTCCAGGCCACGAGTTGCTGCCGCTCGGCCGCGCTGAGCAGCGGCAGCTCGTCGATCCCCTGCCTGGGAGAGGTCAGAGCCGCCGCGAGCAGACGCTCAAAGTGGCCCAACCAACGCCCGATCGTCGCCGCGTCGAAGAGCTCGGCGCTGTACTCGACCGCTGCGAGGAGACGGTCTTCGATCCGCTGCACGGTCAGCGTCAGATCGAACTTCGCCGTGCCGCCCGGCAGCGGCAGCGGCTCCAGAGCGAGGCCGGGCAGCTCGACCGAAAGGGTCGGCGGATCCGGCGCCAGGAACATGACCTGGAACAGCGGCGCGTGGGCGAGGCTGCGCTCCGGGGCCAGCTCCTCCACCAGCTTCTCGAACGGCAGGTCCTGATGGGCGTAGGCCGCCAGCGCACCCTCGTGCACCCGCGCGATAAGCTCGTCGAAAGCGAGGCCTTCCGGCCACTCCGAACGCAGGTCGGTGCGCAACACCAGGGTGTTGGCGAAGAAGCCGATCAACCCTTCGAGCTCGGTGCGACCCCGGTTGGCCACGGGCGTGCCCACCAGCAGGTCGGTGCGGCCGGTGAGGCGGTGGAGCAGCGCCTTACAGGCCGCGAGCAGGACCATGAACCGCGTCGCCCCGCTCTGGCGGCAGAGGGCCGCAAGCGGCGCCTCCAGCCCCGCCGGCAGCGCCGCCGAGCAGAATCCGCCGCGGCCGCTCGGCACCGCCGGCCGCGGACGGTCCGCGGGCAGCTCCAGGACGGGGGGCGCGCCCGACAGCCGCTCGCGCCAGAAGCGGATCTGGTCGTCCAGCACCGCGCCGCGCAGCCACTCGCGCTGCCAGACCGCGAAGTCGGCGTACTGCACCGGCAGCGCCGGCAGCGGCGAGGGCCGGCCGGCCGCAAACGCCCCATAGAGCGCCGCAAGCTCACGCACCAGGATGCCGGACGACCAGCCGTCCGAGACGATGTGGTGGAGGGTGAGCAGGACCAGGTGGTCGCGCCGCGACAGCCGTGCCAGCAGGCCGCGCGCGAGCGGCCCGCGCGCCAGGTCGAACGGCCGCGCCGCCTCCTCCCGGGCGAGGCGCTGCGACTCGGCTTCGCGCTGTGCCTCCGGCAGCGATGACAGGTCGAGCAGCGGCAGGTCGAGCGCGGCAGGGGGCGCGATCCGCTGCATCGGCCCCCCCTGTTCGCCGGCCGCGAAGGTGGTGCGCAGAGCCTCGTGGCGCGCCACCACCTCGCGCAGGCTCGCCGCCAGGACCGCAAGGTCGAGGCGGCCGGCGAGGCGGACCGGCGACGGTACGTTGTAGGCCGCGCTGCCCGGGTGGAGCTGGTCCAGGAACCAGAGCCGCTGCTGGGCGAAGGACAGGGGCAGCTCGCGGTCTCGCGGCACGGGCACGATCGGCGGCGCGGCGAGACGCTGCCCGTCCCGCCGGATCTCCTCGACCGCCGCGGCCAGGCCGGCGATCGTCGGATGCGCGAAGATCTCGCGTAGCGGCAGCTCGACGCTGAAGGAGCCGCGAACCCGCGAGGCGAGCCGAATGGCGAGCAGCGAGTGGCCGCCGAGCGCGAAGAAGTCGTCGTGGAGCCCCACGCCCTCGCATCCGAGCAACTCGGCGAACGTCGCCGCCAGCAGCTTCTCGACCGGGGTGGCCGGCGCGGGGCGGAGTGCCGGTGCGGCCTCCGGCGCGGGAGCGATCCGCGCCAGGGCCTTGCGGTCCACCTTGCCGTGAGCGGTCCGCGGCAGCGACGCCAGGACCACCAGGGACGACGGCACCATGTGCGCCGGCAGTCTCTCCCTGAGGAAGCTCCGCAGCGGCTCGGCTGCGGGCGGCGTCCCCCCTCTCGCCGTCAGGTAGGCCACGAGCTGCACCTCTCCGGACGGCCCCTCCCGGCCCGCGACCACGGCCTCGCCCACGGATGGATGCTGGCCCAGCGCGGCCTCGATCTCGCCCAACTCGACGCGGAAGCCGCGGACCTTGACCTGATGGTCGATGCGGCCCAGGAACTCGAGCTCGCCGCCGGGCAGGTGCCGCGCCAGGTCGCCCGTCCGGTACAGGCGCGAGCCCGGCTCTCCGAAGGGATCGGGGACGAATTTCTCCGCCGTTAGCGCGGGGCGGCCAAAATAGCCGCGGGCCACGCCCTCGCCGGCGACGCAGAGCTCGCCGGCGACGCCCATGGGCACCGGCCGCCGCGCTAGGTCGAGCACGTAGACCCGGCTGTTGGGCTGCGGCCGGCCGAGCGGCGTGGTCTGCGACGGGCCGCCGGCCAGCTCTGGCTCGATGCGGCAGGCCAGCACCGCCACCGTCGTCTCGGTGGGGCCGTACTGGTGGAGGATGCGGCAACCATCCTGCGCCCGCAGGCCCAGTATCCAGTCGCGGCGCGACGCCTCGCCGCCCAGGATCAGCCACTCCCTCGGCACGAGGCCGCCCGGCGGAGCGGCGCTCTGCAGCGCCATGAGATGAGAGGGAGCGAGCTTCAGGACCTCCAGCCCGTGCCGCCGCAGGTATGCGGCCAGCCACGGTCCGTCGAGCGCCCGCTCCTCGGAGATGACGTGCACCATCCCGCCGCTGAGCAGCGGCGGATAGAGCGCGGTCTTGCAGGCATCGACGCTCAGCGGCTGCAACAGAGCGTAGCCGGCGCCCACTCCGAGACCGAGCTGCGCCACCACCCCGTCCAGATAGTTGACGAGATGCCGGTGCTCGACCTCCACCGCCTTGGGCAGGCCCGTCGAGCCCGAGGTGTAGATCAGGTAGACGGCGTTGGCCGGGTCCACGCCGCTCGCCGGATTGACCTCCTCCCTGGCGTGCGGCGCGCTCCGCGCCTCGTCGAGCCACTCCCGCGTCACGACGATCGGCCGCCCGGCCCCCTGCCCCAAGTCCTCCAGGATCGCGGCCAGACGCTCCCGCGGAGCGTCCTCGTCGACCGGCACGTAGGCCCCGCCGGCCTTCAGGATGCCCAGCACCCCCGCCACCATGGCGGGCGACCGGCGGACGCTGAGGACGACCCTGACCTCCGGCCCCACCCCCAGCCGGCGCAGACGGTACGCCACCCGGTTCGCCTGGCGGTTGAGCTCGCCATAGCTCAGGACCTCGTCCTCGCCGGCCACCGCCGGGGCTCCCGGGGTGCGCTCCACCTGCGCCTCGAAGAGCTGGTGGAGGCAGTGCTCGGGCCGGGGCCCCTGCGAATCGTTCCACTCCCGGAGCACCTGGTGGCGCTCCGCGGCAGTCCAGGCCGGAATCCCGGCGAGCGGCTGCCGCGGATCCGCGACCACCCCTTCCAGGAGGTTCCGGAAGTGCCCCAGCAGGCGCGCCATGGTGGTGCGGTCGAAGAGGTCCGTGCTGTAGGTGAGGATGCCCAGCGGCGCGGCGGGATCGTCCCATAGGGACAGCGACAGGTCGAACTTCGTCGCCTGCGCCTCGATTCTGGACACGCTCACCGCGAGACCGGGGAGCTCCGGCCCTGTCACGCCGGTGTTCTGCAGCGCGAACAGCGCCTGGAAGAGAGGCGAACGGGAGGGGTCCCGCTCCGGCTGCAGCGCTTCGACCAGGGCCTCGAACGGCAGGTCCTGGTGGGCATAGGCCGAGAGCGCTCGCTCCCGCGCCTGCTGCGCGAGCTCCAGGAAGCTCGCCCCGGCGTCCACCCGGCCGCGCAACACCAGGGTATTGACAAAGAACCCGATCAGGCCCTCGAGCTCCGCCCGGTTGCGATTGGCGATGGGGGTCCCCACCAGCAGCTCCTCCTGGCCGCTCCAGCGAGCGAGCAGGACCTGGAAGACGGCGAGGAGCGACATGAAGAGGGTCGCCCCGAGGCTCTGCGACAGGCCGGCGAGCTCTCGCGCCAGCGCCGGCGACAGCGTGACCTCCTCCGTCCTTCCTCGGCCGGAGAGGACCGGCGGCCGCGGGCGGTCGGCCGGCAGCTCCAGGACTTGAGGGCAGCCGGACAGCTCGTGCCTCCACCAAGCCAGCTCCCGCTCCAGCACCTCGCCCCGCAGCCAGCTTCGCTGCCAGACGGCGAAGTCCGCGTACTGCACCGGCAGCCCGGGCAGGGGCGAGGGCCGGCCCTCCTGGCCGGCCTGGTATAGGGCGGTCAGCTCCCGGATCAGGACCCCCATCGACCAGTCGTCCGAGAGGATGTGGTGCTGGACGAGGACCAGGACGTGCTCGCCGGCCCCGAGCCGGAGCAGGAGGCTGCGCAGCAGCGGCCCCCGCCGCAGGTCGAAAGGCCGCAGGCTCTCCACGCCGGCGAGGCGGCGGGCCTCGGCCTCGCCGGCGTGCCGCGGCAGCCCGCCGAGGTCGAGGTACGGCAGCGGCTGCCGGCCAGGGGGTGCGATGCGCTGCACGGCGGAGCCGATCAGCTCGAAGGTGGTGCGCAGGACCTCGTGGCGGGCCACCAGGGCGTCGAGGCTCGCGGCCAGGACCGCGGGGCGCAGGGGGCCGGTCAGGCGGACCGCCGCCGGGATGTGGTAGGCGGAGCTCTCCGGCTCGAGCTGCGAGAGGAACCAGAGACGCTGCTGGGCGAAGGAGAGCGGCAGGCCGCCCTCGCGCGATGCCGGGACGATCGGCGGCGCGGCCGGCCACTCCCCCTCCCGCCGGGCCTCCTCCACCCGCGCCGCCATGCCCGCCACGGTCGGCTGCTCGAAGAGGTCGCGCAGGGTCAGCTCCACGCCCAGCGCGGTGCGCAGGCGCGAGACCAGCCGGGTGGCCAGCAGCGAGTGACCGCCGAGGGCGAAGAAGTCGGCCTGCGCGCCGACCCCCTCCACCCCCAGAAGCTGCGAGAAGATGCCGGCGACCAGCTCTTCGAGCGGCGTGCGCGGAGGGGCGTCGCCTTCGCGCCCCCGGCGGTCCGGCGCCGGCAGGGCCCGCCGGTCCACCTTGCCGTTGGGCGTCCGCGGCAGCTCGGAGAGGATCACGAAAGTGGAGGGCACCATGTGCCCCGGCAGCCTGGAGCCGAGGAGGCGGCGCAGCTCGCCCTCCAGCGCCTCGCCGGAGCCCGCCACGTAGGCCACCAGCCGCCGGTCCCCGGGCGTGTCCTCGCGCACGGCCGCGACGGCTTCGCGCACGCCGGGACAGCGGACCAGCGCGGTCTCGATCTCCCCCAGCTCGATGCGGAAGCCCCGGACCTTGACCTGGTGGTCAATGCGCCCCAGAAACTCCAGCTCGCCGCCGGGCCGGCGCCGGGCCAGGTCCCCGGTCCGGTACAGCCGCGCCCCGTCCTCACCGGAGAACGGGTCGGGCACGAACCGCTCCGCCGTCAGCTCCGGCCTGCCGAGGTAGCCGCGGGCCACGCCCGGTCCTCCGAGAAGGATCTCACCGGGTACGCCGACGGGCGACAGACCCAGGGCCGCATCCACGACGTAGGCTCGGCGGCCGCTCAGCGAGCGCCCGATCGCCGGCTCCCCTTCTCCTTCGCGGGTCTGGCAGAAGGTGGAGTAGGTGGTGTCCTCCGACGGTCCGTAGAGGTTGTAGATCCTGGCGATGCCGGGCTGCGCGGCGAGCCGGCGCGCCAGCTCGCCGCGCAGTGGCTCGCCCGCCAGGTTCACCGTCCGCACCGTGGACGGCCACCCGCCGAGGTCCGCCAGCTCGGCCGCCGCCGAGGGGACCGTATTGACCAGCCGCACCCCGGCGCCCGTACCCAGCCGCGCCAGCTCCAGGACGTCGTCCACCAGCACCACCCGGCCACCCCAGGCCAAGGGCACGAACAGCTCGAACACCGACAGGTCGAAGCTGAGGGAGGTCGCGGCCAGCACGCCCGCGAGGTCCTCGTCGGTGTAGACCTGCCGCGCCCAGCGCACCAGCGATACGGCGCTCCGGTGCTCGATGGCCACCCCCTTGGGGCGCCCCGTCGACCCCGAGGTGTAGATCACATAGGTCAGGTTGGAGGCGCTCACTCCCGTCGCGGACATCGCGGACACCGCCACGGGCGCTACGGGCTCCCCGTCCCCGAGACACAGGATCTCGACCGGCGCGCCGCTCAGCCGGGCCGCCAACCCGGGGCGCGTGACCACCACCGTGGCCCCGGAATCCGCGAGCATCAGCGCCACCCGCTCCACCGGATAGGCGGGGTCGAGCGGCACGTAGGCGCCCCCAGCCTTCAGGATCCCCAGCAGGGCCACCACCATCTCCGGCGAGCGGTCGAGGAACACCCCGACCCGCTCCTCCGGTCCCACCGCCAGCCGGCGCAGCTCCCCGGCCAACCGCTCGGCGCGTGCCGCCAGCTCGCCATAGTTCAGCTCGCGGCCTCCGCACACCAGCGCCACCGCGTCCGGACGGCGCGCCGCCTGCCTCTCGAACAGCTCGTGCAGGCACGCCGGCCCCTCCTCCGGCTCGGCGCCGACGTTCCACTCGCTCAGGAGCTGGTGCGCTTCCGCCGCGCTCAGCAGCGGCAGCTCTTCGAGCCGCCCGCCGGGAGCGGCCGCGACAGCCTCGACCAGGGTTGCGAAGTGCGCCAGCATGCGAGAGGCAGTCTCGCCGTCGAAGAGATCGCGACGGAACTCCAGCAAGGCGAGAAGCTCCGGCCCGCTCTCCACCAGCTCCAGGGTAAGGTCGAACCGGGCGGCGCGCCCCTCCGGCTCCAGGCCACCGAACGGCGCCAGCGCCAGCCCAGGCACCCCGGCGCCCTCGAAGGCCGTGCCGTGGAGCAGGAACATCACCTGGAAGAGCGGCGTTCGGGCGAGGCTGCGCTCCGGAGCAAGCTCCTCGACCAGCCGCTCGAACGGCAGGTCCTGATGGGCATAGGCGGCGAGCGCCGCCTCGCGCACCCGCGCCAGCAGGCCGGCGAAGGTGGACGCGGGCGGCAGCCCGGCGCGCAGCACCAGGGTGTTGGCGAAGAAGCCGATCAAACCTTCGAGCTCGGGCAGGCTGCGGTTGGCGATCGGCGTGCCGACCACCAGGTCGGTCTCGCCGGTGTAGCGATGGAGCAGGGCGAAGAAGACCGCGAGCAGGGTCATGAACGGTGTGGCGCCGGCCCGGCGGCCGAGCTCCGCCAGCGCCTGGACGCGCGGCGCGGTGAGCGGGCTCCAGCGCAGGCCGCCGCGACCGCTCATCCGCGTTGGACGCGGCCGGTCGGTCGGCAGCTCGAGGGCCGGCGGCGCGCCCGCCAGGGCCTGGCGCCAGAAGGCGAGCTGCGACTCCAACGCCGCGCCACTCAAGGCCTCGCGCTGCCACAGGGCGAAGTCGGCGTACTGCACCGGCGGTGGCGGCGGTAGCGGCAGCGCCGCCGGCCGGCCGGCGACGAACGCGGCATAGAAGGCCGCCAACTCGCGCACCAGGACGCCGACCGACCAGCCATCCGAGACGATGTGATGCAGAGTTAGCAGAGCCACGTGGCGGTCGGGGCCGAGCCGCAGCAGCGCGGCGCGCAGCAGCGGGCCGCGGGCGAGGTCGAACGGCCGCAGCGCCTCCTCCCCGGCTAGCCGCCGGGCCTCGTCCTCGCGCCGCGCCGGCAGCAGCCCGTCGAGGTCGAGGCGCGGGAACGGTACCGGAGCGGGCGGCGCGATCCGCTGCGCCGGCTCCTCCGCCGGGCCGAAGGTGGTGCGCAGCGCCTCGTGCCGGGCGACCACCTCGTCCAGGCTGGCGGCGAACGCCCGGGGGTCGAGGGCGCCGGTGAGAAGGACGGCGGCCGGGACGTTGTAGGCCGGATCGCCGGGCTGGAGCTGGTCGATGAACCAGAGGCGCTCCTGGGCGAAGGAGAGGGGCGCCGGCCCGCCGCCCGGGGCGCGCCGCGGGATGGTGTCCCCGGGGCCTCCATCCCGCCGCTCTCTTCGATCCCGCCGGGCCTGCTCGGCCGCGACCACCTCCGCCAGCGCGGCCACCGTGGGAGCCTTGAAGAAGACCTCCAGGGGGATCTCGACGTCGAAGGCGCCGCGGACGCGCGCCAGGAGCTGGGTGCCCAGCAGCGAGTGGCCGCCCAGCTCGAAGAGGTCGTCGTGGATGCCCACGCGCGCGATGCCCAGGGCCTGCTGCCAGAGCTCGGCCAGGCGCTCCTCGACGGCGCCGCGGGGAGCGGCGTAGTCGTTCGACAGGGGCGGGCGCTCGTGGCGCGGCGGGGTTCCGGACGGGGCTGAAACGGAGGAGGGCGCGGCCACGCCGGACACCGCGCCCCGCGGCTCGATCCAGTAGCGCCGGCGCTCGAAGGGGTAGGCCGGCAGCGGCACGCGGCGGCGCTGACCGGGATGCCGCCGCGGCCATTCGACCTCCTGGCCGGCGAGCCAGAGCCGCCCCAGCGCCGTGAGCAGGAAAGCCACGTCCGAGACCTCCTCCCGCGGATGGCGCAGGGAGGAGAGCGCGACGCGGCCCGGCGCCTGCCGGCGCGCCAGGGCGCTCAGGGTATTTCCCGGCCCCACCTCCAGGAGGATCGGCTCCCCCTCGCGCAGCAGGGTGGAGAGGCCGGCGGCGAACCGCACGGTGTGCCGCAGCTGGGCGGCCCAGTATGCCGGATCGGTCGCCTCCTCGTCGCGGATCCAGGTGCCGGTGAGGTTGGACACGAACGGGATGCGGGGAGGCGCGAGGCGCACCCGGGCGATCGCCGCCGCGAAACGGTCCAGCGCCGGGTCCATCATCGCCGAGTGGAAGGCATAGGAGGTGGCGAGGCGCCGGCAGTCCACCCCTTGCTTCGCCAGGCGCCGCGCCAGGTCCTCGACGTCCACCTCGGGCCCGGAGACGACGCAGCGGGCCGGCTCGTTGACCGCCGCCAGGGAGACGCCACCCCGCAGCCAGGGCGCGATCTCCGGCTCGGGCAGCGCGACGGCGAGCATGGCGCCGCCGGAGAGCTCCTGCAGCAGCCGGCCGCGCTCCGCCACCAGGGCGATTCCCTCCTCCAGGGTCATGACGCCGGCGAGGCACGCCGCCACGTACTCGCCCACCGAATGCCCCAGCAGGGCGGCCGGAGCGACTCCCCACTCGATCCACAGCCGGGCGACCGCGACCTCCACGGCGAACAGGGCGGGCTGGGCCAGGTCGGTGCGGGCGAGGAGCGCCGCGGCGCCAAGGGTGGAGGGGGTCTCCCCCTCCGGGTCCACGGCGCGGCGCAGGGCCAGTCCCAGGCGCGGCTCCAGCAGGGCGGCGCACCGGTCGATCTGGCGGCGGAAGAAGGGCTCCTCGCGGTAGAGGTCCCGCCCCATCCCCAGGTACTGGCTGCCCTGGCCGCTGCACAGGAAGACCACCGGCCGCTCGCGGGGCTCCGGCGCCACGGCCGTGAGCCCGCGCCGCGGGTCGCGCAGGGCGGCCACCGCGCCGGCCGTGTCGCGGGCGGCTACAACGCGCCGCCAGGGGAGGGCGCGCCGCCCCTGCTGGAGGGTGTGGGCGACGTCGGCCAGCTCCAGATCGGGGTGGCGCTCCAGGTGATCGGCGAGGCGCGCGGCGAGCGCGGCGAGCGCCGTCTCCGAGCGGGCGGAGAGGACCAGGAGGTCCCAGGGGCGGGCCGCGGGCGGCGGCTCCACGGCCGGCGCCTCTTCCAGCACCACGTGGGCGTTGGCCCCGCCCATGCTGAAGGAGCTGACGCCCGCCCGCCGCGGCAGCCCGCCGTCCGGCCACCAGGGCCGCAGCCCCGCGTTGACGAAGAAGGGGCTGCCGGCGAAGTCGATCCGCGGGTTCGGGACGCGGAAATGGAGGCTCGGCGGCAGCAGGCCGTGCTCCAGGGCCAGCACCGTCTTGATCAGGCCGGCCACACCCGCGGCGGCGTCCAGGTGGCCGATGTTCGTCTTCACCGAGCCGAGGGCGCAGAACCCCTTGCGCTCGGTGCCCGCGGCGAACACCCGGGTGAGGGCGGAGACCTCGAGGGTGTCGCCGAGCGGCGTGCCGGTGCCGTGCGCCTCGACGTAGCTGATGGTCTCCGGCGCGACGCCGGCCATGGCCTGGGCCATGGCCACGACCTCGGCCTGCGCGTCGGGGTTGGGCGCGGTGTAGCCAACCTTGTGGGAGCCGTCGTTGTTGGTGGCGTAGCCGGTGATCACCGCATGGACGGTGTCGCCGTCGGCCAGCGCGTCGGAGAGGCGCTTGAGGACTACGAGGCCGACGCCGCTCCCCTCGACCGTGCCCTGCGCCTCGGCGTCGAAAGCGCGGCAGTGGCCGTCCGGGGAAAGAAAGTTGTCCTGCGCCAGATAGCCGGCCGTCTGCGGCAGCGCGATGGTGACGCCGCCGGCCAGGGCCATGTCGCACTGGTAGTTGAGCAGGCTCTGGCAGGCGAAGCAGATGGCCACCAGCGAGGTCGAGCAGGCGGTCTGCACGGTGACGCTGGGGCCGGTCAGGCCGAGCTTGAAGGCCACCGTCGAGACCAGGAAGTCCTTGTCGTTGAGCAGGCGCAACTGGAGCGATCCGGCCTCCTCCACCACCTCGGGATGGGAGAGCAGGTGGAGCAGCAGGTACTTGCTCATCCCCATGCCGCCGAAGATCCCGACGGTGCCCGGGTAGCGGCCAGGATCGTAGCCGGCGTTCTCCAGGGCCTCCCAGGACTGCTCCAGGAAGAGCCGGTGCTGCGGATCCATGAGCTCCGCCTCGCGCGGGGTGAAGCCGAAGAGCCCGCCATCGAACAGCTCGACGTCCCGCAGCACGGCTCCCGCCCGCACGTAGCGGGGTTTCTCCAGCAGCTCCTGCGGCACGCCCGCCGCGGCGAGCTCCTCGGCGGAGAACGGAGCGATGGACTCCACGCCGTCCCGCAGGTTGCGCCAGTAGGCGTCCAGGTCCGCGGCGCCGGGGAACCGGGCCGACATGCCGACCACTGCCACGCTCTCGCCGCGCGCGTCGTCCTCCGGCTCGCTCATGACGGCTCCACCAAGTCCGGCAGCCCCCGCCCGGCCTTCTGGCGCTTACGGTTTTCCAGGAACTGCCGCTGGCGGCGGAGGGCGCCGCTCTGCTCTGCCGCGCCGGCCTGCCGCCGGCCCCGCGTCCCGACCTCGGCCAAATCGACGACGTCCTCGTCCCGCGCCAACGCCCCCGCCAGGGCGTGGATGGTGGGATGGCGGAACATCTGGACCACCTCCACCTCCCGTCCCAGGGCCTGGCGCATCCGCGCCTGCGCCTGGACGAGCAGCAGGGAGCTCCCCCCGACCTCGAAGAAGTTGTCGTGGATGCCGATCCGGTCGCGGCCCAGCACCTCCTGCCAGACGGCGGCCAGCGACTGCTCGAGCAGCGTCCCCGGCGGCACGTAGACGCTCTCCACCGGCGGCCGCTCCGGCGGCGCCGGCAGCGCGCGACGGTCGAGCTTGCCGTTGCTGGTGCGAGGCAACGCCTCCAGCACCACAAAGGCGGTGGGGATCATGGGCTCGGGCAGGCGCTCGGCCAGATGGCGGCGCAACTCGCCGGGCGACAGCAGCGCCGCCGCCGCGCTCGCCGCCGGACGGCGGCGCTCCGACACCGCGTAGAGCATGTGGACGTGCACCCCCTCGCCGTCCACCACCGCCACGTCCTCCACCTCGAAGCGGAAGCCGCGGGCGGCCAGGAGCCGCGAGACCTGCTCCAGCAGCTCGCGGCTGTGCACCTCCAGCACCACCTGGTCGATCTTGCCCCAGTCCTCGTCGCGGATTCCCCGCAGCACGTCGACCTCGCTCTTCTCCACGTCCACCTTGAGCAGGTCGATGCGCTCGATCCCCTGCTCGCGGATGACGTCGGAGAGGGTGACGAGCTCGCAGGAGCAGGTCTCGGCGCGGAGCTGCTCGTCCAGGATCCCCTCCAGCTCCCTGGGCGAGACGGCGCCGCCGTCCGGGCCGGCCACCCTGCGCAGCCAGTCGCGGACGATGGCCCGGTTCTCCGCGCGGTCGTCCGCCGTGCCGGCGAAGCGGCCGGAGAGGCCAGGCGCGTTGGGATAGAAGCCGAAGTCGGCCCGGCCCGGGCGGTCCGCCATGCCCTGGTTGAACAGGCGGACGTCGAGCCCGTACAGGGCCAGGTTGGCGCGCAGCGCCTGGAAGGTCGGCGGCATGGGCTCGAAGGCGAAGACTTTGGGGTCGCGGCAGCGGCCGTGGACCCAGAGGCTGAAGAGGCCGATGTTTGCCCCCACGTCGAAGACGCAGGCGCCGTCGGGCAGCTCGATGCCGTGCCGGAGGTAGATCTCGTCGGTGAAGATCTCCTCATAGCCGGTGTGGGCCTGGAAGTCGCTCAGGTAGGTGATCACCATGCCGTTGGGCATGCGGAAGCGGGGGCGCTCCGCCGGCAGCTCCCCCCGCGGCTCCAGGCGGGAGGGCTGCGCGCGGCGGCCGGCCGCGGGCACCACGTAGGCCACCAGGCGGCGGTCGCCCGCGGCCTCCTCGCGGGCCACCACCACGGTCTCGGCCACCGCGGGATGGGCGAGCAGCGCCGCCTCCACCTCCGCGGGCTCGACGCGGTGGCCGCGGATCTTGACCTGGTGGTCGGCGCGGCCCAGGAACAGGAGGCGGCCGTCCGGAAGCCGGCGGGCCAGGTCCCCGGTGCGGTAGAGGCGCCTGCCCGCCGGCTCGCCGAACGGATCGGGAAGGAACCGTTCCGCCGTCAGCTCGGGCCGGCGCCAGTAGCCGGCCGCCACCCCGTCGCCCGAGAGCCAGACCTCGCCCGCCGCGCCCAGGGGGACCGGCTGCAGGCGACCGTCCAGCAGATGGACGCCGGTGTTGCATAGCGGCCGGCCGATGGTCACGCGCTCGCTCTCCTCCACCCGCGCGGCGAGCGACCAGACCGTGGTCTCGGTGGGGCCGTACATGTTGAGCACGTCGCCATCCACGGCCTGCGCGAGCTGCCGCGCGAGTGGCGGCGGCAGGGCCTCGCCCCCCACCAGGAGCTTGCGCAGGGGGCGTAGCGCCGCCCGCGACGCCGGGTCCGCCACCAGCAGGGCGGCGAGCGACGGAGTGCACTGCAGGTGCGTGACGCCGTGGCGGGCGGCCTGGGCGGCCAGCGAGAAATCCCCCCCGTCGGCGGCGCTTCGCCGCGAGTCATCCCGCAGGCCGGCCAGCCCCTCCAGGCTCGCCAGGACGGCGTCCGCCTCCACCCCGAAGTCGATCAGACAGCCGATCTCGGTCACCCCGGCAGCCTGGAGACGCTCCACCATGCGGCGGCACCCCTGCCGCGTGCCGAGCAGAGCGCTGGTGGCGTAGTAGCGCTCGAACGCATGGTCGAGCAGCGCCTCCAGGTCCCGCGCCGAGAGGTGGCTGGCGTCCAAGCCCGTCCCCAGGCTGCGCGCCAGGCTGTCCACCAGCCCCACCGAGCTGCGCAGATAGGCGATGAGGGGGCCGCGGACCCGCGCCCGCACCTCCTCCTCGTCCTCGCCGACGAAGGTGTGGAGCATCAGGGTGACGACGCCGCCCTCGGGGTCGTGCCCCGCCTCGCGCCGCGCCTCGCGGTAGGCCGCGATCTTGGCGCCCACCTCCTCCAGGCTCTGCCCGAGCAGATGGGTGAGGAGGTTGGCGCCGAGCCGGCCGGCCAGGCGGAACGTCTCCTCGTTGCCGGCCGCGGTCAGCCAGACCGGCAGCTCGGCCTGCACCGGCCGCGGATGGATGCGCACCGCCACCGGGTTGCCCGCGCCGCCGCGGCGCTCCACCGCCTCGCCGCGCCACAGCCGGCGCACCGTCTCGAGTCCTTCCAGCAGAGCCTCCTTGCGGCCGGCGTAGACGTCCGGAGCCAGCACGAAGTCGTCGGCGTGCCAGCCCGAAGCGAAGGAGACGCCCACTCGGCCGCGGGAGAGGTTGTCCACCACCGACCACTCCTCGGCGACCCGCAGGGGATCGTGGAGCGGCAGCACCACGCTCCCGGCCCGGATCCCCACGCGGCGGGTGACGGCGGCCACGGCGGCGCCGGTCACCGCCGGATTGGGATAGAGGCCGCCGAAGGGGTGGAAGTGGCGCTCGGGGGTCCACACCGCCGTGAACCCGTGCTCGTCGGCGAACCGCGCTCCCTCCAGCAGCAGGCGGTAGCGGTCCTCGCCCTCCCCGGCGTCGGCGAAGTAGAAGAGGCTGAAGTCGATGGGCCGCGCCGCGGTCGCGGAGCCCGGCGTGGCCGCCGCATTCGCCTGGGTCGCCGCGCCGCGCAGGTCCTCCTGGAGCACCACCGTGAAGCCTCGGCAGAGCGTCCACAGCAGCTCGAGAACCGAGATGTCGAAGGAAATGCCGGTGACCGCGAGCCAGACCCCCGTCCCGCCCGGCCCACCATCCCCCAGGGCCTCGTCCATGGCCCCGAACAGGTTGAGGACGTTGCCGTGGGTGACCATCACCCCCTTGGGCCGCCCGGTGGAGCCCGAGGTGTAGATCAGGTAGGCCGGCACGGACGGATCGGCGGGCGGGAGCGGCCCGCCCGCTCCCGCCGCCGCAAGGTCCTCCCCGCCGCCGTCCAGGAGGAGCGCCGGGCAGGGGGCGGGCGACGGCTTGCCGCCGCGACGCGCCACCAGCGCGGCCACCTGGGCGTCCGCCAGCATGCCGGCGAGCCGGGGCGCCGGCAGGGCCGGGTCCAGGGGGAGATAGGCGGCCCCGGCCGCGAGCACCCCGAAGAGCGCTGCCGGCAGGTCCGGAGAGCGGTCGAGGCAGATGCCGACCCGGTCCCCCGGCGCCACCCCGAGGACGCGCAGCCGCCGCCCCACTCCTTCGGCGCGGCGTGCCAGCTCCCGATATGTCAGCCGCCGGTCGCGGAAGATCACCGCAGCCGCGTCCGGGGTGCGGGCGGCTTGGGTGACGAACAGCTCCCAGACCCCCGCCGCTTCCGGAGGGGAGCCGGCGGTGTCGTTCCAGCCCGTCAGGAGCTGATGGCGCTCGGCCGCATCCAGCACCAGAAGCTCGGAGAGGCGGCGGCCGTCGGCGGCCGCAGCGCCGCCGAGGAGCCGGACGAGGTGCCCGGCCATGCGCTCCACCGTGGTGGCGTCGAACAGGTCGGGGTTGTACTCGATCCAGCCGTCAAGCCCGCCGGCGGACTCGTTGAGGAGAAACGAGAGGTCGAACTGGGTGGCGCCCGAGTGGGTCTCCGCCGGCCGCAGCGCCAGACCCGGCAGCGCCAGGGCCGGCAACGGCTCGGTCAGGGCGAAGAAGACCTGGAAGAGCGGGCTGCGGGAGAGGTCCCGCTCGGGTTGCAGCGCCGCGACGAGCCGCTCGAACGGCAGCGCGGCATGGGCGAGCGCGCCGAGCACCGTCTCGCGGGCGCGCCGCAGGAATTCGAGGAACGGCGGGTCGCCCGCGAGGTCGCCGCGCAGCACCAGGGTGTTCAGGAAGTAGCCGATCAGCTCCTCCAGCCGCGGCTCGGGCCGGTCTGCCACGGCCGTGCCGGCGACCACGTCGTCCATGCCCGCGTGGCGCTGGAGGAGCGCCTGGAGCAGGGCCAGCACGGTCATGAAAAGGGTGGCGCCGGAGGCGCCCGCGAGCCGCCGCAGCTCGCCCGTCTCCGCCGCCGGCAGATGAAACGGCCGGCGGGCGCCGCCGTAGGTCTGCTCCGGCGGGCGCGGGCGGTCGGACGGCAGCTCCAGAACGGGCAGCTCGGGCCCCAGCACTGCGGTCCAGTAGCGCAGGTCCCCCTCCAGTTGCCCCTCCGCCAGGCGCTCGCGCTGCCAGAGGGCGAAGTCGGCGTACTGGAGCGGCAGGTCCGGCAGGGGCGTAGGCCCGCCGGCTACAAACGCCGCGTAGAGTTGCTCCAGCTCCCGCACCAGGAGGGCGATCGACGAGGCGTCGGCCGCGATGTGGTGCAGGGTCAGGAGCAGCCGGTGACACCGTGGCGCGAGCCGCAGGAGCACGGCGCGCAGCAGCGGGCCGCGCTCCAGGTCGAAGGCGTGGCGCGCCTCCGCCGCGGTCCGCCGCGCCGTCTCGTCCCCCTGGACGGCCGTGGGAAGCCCGCTCAGATCGATCAGCGGCAGCTCCAGCGGCTCCCAGGGCGAAGGGATCTGGACCGGGCTCCCCTCGGCCAGCGCGAAGCGGGAGCGCAGCACCTCGTGGCGGCGCAGGATCTCGCCGAGGCTCCGCTCCAGCGCCGCCGGATCGAGGCGCCCATCGCAGTCCAGCGCCGCCGGCAGGTGGAAGAGCGGGGACCCCGGATCGATCCGCTTGAGGAGCCAGAGCTGCTGCTGGCCGAAGGACAGGGGAACCGTTCCCGCGGAGCCGTCCCGCCGCGCCACGCGGTTCCACCGAGCGGCACCCTCCGCGCTCCTGCCGGACAGCAGAGCGGCCAGCCCGGCGACCGTGGGCGCGGCGAAGAGGCTGCGCAGCGGCAGCTCCATCCCCAGCCCGTCGCGAACGCGGGCGGCGAGCCGGGCCGCCTTGAGCGAATGCCCTCCCAGAGCGAAGAAGTCGTCGTGGACGCCGACCGTCTCCAAGCCCAGCACCTCGGCCCACACCGCGGCCAGGGCCGCTTCGAGGGGAGTGCGCGCCGCCACGGCGTCCCCGGGCGCGGTAGCCGCCTCGAGCCCCTCCCAGTCGAGGGACTCCAGGGCCGCGCGGTCGATCTTGCCGTTGGCGGTCAGCGGCAGGCGCGCGAGCGGCAGGAAGACCGGCGGCACCATGGCGTCCGGCAGCCGCGCGCCGAGGAAGGCGCGGAGGCTCGCGGCGTCCGGCGGCTCGGGGCCGCGGGGCACGAAGGCGGCGGCCAGGTGCGACCCGCGCAGCAGCACCACGGCCTCCCGCACCTCGGGATGGCTCAGCAGCGCCACCTCGATCTCGCCGAGCTCGATCCGGACGCCACGGATCTTGACCTGACGATCGAGCCGGCCGAGGAAGTCCAGGGTGCCGTCCGCCAGCACACGCGCGCGGTCGCCGGTGCGGTACAAACGCGCCCCCGGCGCGCCCGCGAATGGCGAGGGGATGAACGCCTCCGCCGTCAGACCGGGGCGGCCGAAGTAGCCCCGCGCCAGGCCCCGGCCGCCGAGATGGATCTCGCCGGGAACGCCGATGGGCACCGGCCGCAGCCCGGAGTCGAGCAGGAAGACCTGCACGTTGTCGATCGGCCGCCCGATGGTGGGGAGCGATGCTGTGGCGCCGCCGGCGGCGGCGGCGACCGTCCCCGCCGTGGCCACCACGCTGTTCTCCGTCGGCCCGTAGTGGTTGACCAGCCGCGGCCCCCCGGCGGGCGCCGCCGAGCGCAGCCGGTCGCCGCCGGTAAGCAGGGCGCGGAGACCGAGCTGCTCCGCCGGCATTGCCAGCAGGGCCTCGGCCAGCGGCGTCGGCAGGAAGGCCAGGTCGAGGTCCGAGGCGGCGAGCCAGACGCGCAACGCCTCCGGCGAGGCCAGGACCTCCCCCGCGGCCTCGCCGATCAGCCGTAGGCTGGCACCCGCCGTCAGGTAGGGCCACACCTCCCAGACCGCGGCGTCGAACGCCGGCCCCGCCAACTGCGTGGCCCGGTCGGCCGGCCGGATGCCGTAGGCCCGCTGGTGCCAGCGCATCAGGTTGAGCAGGCCGGCGTGGGGCACCGCCACTCCCTTGGGACTGCCGCTGGAGCCGGAGGTGTAGACGACGTAGGCGAGGCTCTCGGGGTGGAGGCGCCGCGGCGGATCGTGCTCGGGCGGATCGCCGCCGAGCGCGTCGAGGCAGACCGCCATCGCCGCGCCGCCGGCGAAGCCGCTCAGCCAGGGCTCCAGGGTCAGCACCACCGGCGCCCCGGCGTCGGCCACCGTGCCGCGCAGGCGTTCCATGGGATGGGCGGGATCGAGCGGCAGGTAGGCGCCCCCCGCCTTGAGCACGGCCAGGCTGGCGGCGATCATCTCCGCCGAGCGCGGCATGCAGACCGCCACCGGCACCTCCGGACCGACGCCGAGCGCGCGCAGGGAATGGGCGACGCGGTTGGCCCAGCGGTTGAGCTCGCCATAGCTCCAGACACTCCAGACGCGCTCGCCAACGAGCAGAGCCGGGGCCTCCGGCGCCCGCCGGGCCTGCATCTCGAAGAGATCGCAGACGTTCGCGCCAGTCTCCGCGTCGGCCTCCGCGGCCAGCGCCGTATCGTTCCACTCCACGAGCGCCTGGTGGCTCTCGGCCGCGCTCAGCAGGCTCAAGGCCGCGAGCGGCAGGTCCGGCGCGGCGAGCAGGGAGCGGAGGACCTGCCCCAGATGACCCAGCAGGCGGTTCGCCGTGGTGGCGTCGAACAGGTCGGCGCTGTATTCGAGGTGGGCGGTCCAGCCCTCCGGCGACTCGCCAGCCGTGAGGCTGAGGTCGAACTTGGCGGTGCCGGTGTCGAGCCGGCGGGCGGCCAGCTCCAGACCCGGCAGCGCCGACCGCACGGGCGGCGGCTCGAAGGCCACGGTCACCTGCACCAGCGGGTTGTGGCTCAGCGAGCGCCGCGGCCGCAGCTCCTCCACCAGCAGCTCGAAGGGCAGATGGCGGTGCTCGTAGGCGGCCAGCAGCTCGTCCCGCACCCGTCCCAGGAGCTCGGCGCCGCGCAGCCCCTCCTCCACCGGCGGGGCCAGCACCAGCAGGTTGACGAACATCCCGATCACCGGCTCCAGCTCCAGCCGGTCGCGGACGTCGACCGGAGCGCCGGCCGGGATCCGCCGGCCGCCCGTGTAGCGCTGAAGCAGGGCGGTGAACGCCGAGAAGAGCACGACGAACGGCGTCAGGCCCTGGCGCCGCCCCTCAGAAGAGAGCGCCGGCAGGTGCCCGAGAGCCAGCCGCGCGGCGCCGCCGCGGAAGCTGTGCACCGGCGGGCGCGGGCGGTCGGCCGGCAGCTCCAGAGGCGGCACCGGGGCCAGCCTCTCCCGCCACCAGGCGAGATCCGCCGCGGGCACCTCCCGGCCACGCTGCCAGGCGGCGTAGCCCGTGTACTGGAGCGACAGGGCGGGAAGGGCCGCCGGCCGCCCTCGCACGGCCGCGGCGTAGAGCTCGCCCAGCTCGCGTAGAAAGAGGGAGAGAGAGGCGCCGTCGGCCGCGATGTGATGGACGTTGACCAGCAGGACATGCGCCGCGCGGTCGAGACGCAGCAGGGCGGCGCGGAACACCGGCCCGCGTTCGAGATCGAAGGGGCGCCGAGCCTCGCGCTCCTCCAGCCGCTGGGCCTCGGCGGCCCGCAGCGACGCAGGCAGGGCGGAGAGATCGGCGAGGGACAGGGCCCGGGGCACCGCCGGCAGGAGCGCCTGCACCGGCTGGCCTTCGCGCTCAGGGAAGGCGGCGCGCAGCACCGCGTGCCGGCGGACGATCGCCTCCAGAGCGCCGGCGAGCGCCGGTACGTCGAGGGCACCGGCGAGCTCGACGGCCAGGGGCATGTTGTAGACCGCGGTCCCGGGCTGCAGACGGTCGAGGAACCAGATCCGCGCCTGGGCGAGGGAGGCGGGCGTCTCGCCGCCCGCGGAGAGGACCGGGATGGCGGGGATGACCGGTCCTGGCGGCGGCGCGGCGTCCCGCCGGACCGCTTCGATCTCCCGAGCCAGCGCCTCCACCGTGGGCCCGTGGAACAGCGCCAGCAGCGGCAGCTCGACCTGGAAGAGATCGCGCACGCGCGCCATCACCTGCGCCGCCCGCAGCGAGTGCCCCCCGAGCTGGAAGAAGTTGTCGCGCACCCCGACGCGGTCGATCTCCAGGAGGCCGGCCCACATCCCGGCCAGCACCTCCTCGACGGGCGTGCGCGGCGCCACGAAGCCCTCCTCCAGGTCCGGGCGCAGCGCGGGGGGCGGCGGCAGGGCCCGGCGGTCCAGCTTGCCGTTCAGCGTCAGCGGCAGGGCCGGGAGGGAGACGTAGGTCGCGGGCACCATGTACACCGGCAGCCGCTCGGCGAGGAAACTTCGCAGCGCGCCGGCCGTGGGCTGAGATCCCTCGGAAGCCACGACATAGGCGATCAGCCGCGGCTCCTGACCGTGGCAGATCACCACCGCGTCCCCCACCTCCGGGTGCTGGGAGAGATGGGCGCGGATCTCGTTGAGCTCGACCCGGAAACCGCGGATCTTGACCTGGCTGTCGATCCGCCCCAGATACTCGATCTCGCCGTCGCGGCGCCGGCGCGCCAGATCGCCGGTGCGGTACGCCCGTCCACCCGGCTCGGGCGAGAACGGATCGGGCAGAAAACGCTCCGCCGTGAAGTCGGGGCGACCCCAGTAGCCGCGGGCCAGACCCTCGCCGGCGATGTAGAGCTCGCCCGCCACCCCCAGCGGCACCGGCTGCGGCGCGCCGTCGCCGGCCTCGCGGACGTAGAGGCGGGTATTGGCCACCGGCCGGCCGATGGGCGGCGGCGCGGCCGCCGCCGACAGCTCGTGGATACAGGCGTACACCGCCGCCTCGGTAGGCCCGTACATGTTCCAGGCGCGTCCACTGCGGGCTCGCAACGCGGCGGCCAAGCTCTGGGACAGGGCCTCGCCGCCGCACAGGGCGCGCAGCCCGGGGTGCCCCTGCCACCCGGCGTCGACCAGCAGGCTCCAGGTGGCCGGCGTGGCCTGCACCACGGTGGGGCCGCATGCCTCGAGACGGGACGCCAGCCGCCGCCCGTAGGCCGCAAGCTCGGACGGCAGAACGACTAGGCGACCGCCGGTGACCAGCGGCAGCAGGACCTCGAAGATGCCGATGTCGAAGCAGAGGGTGGTGAAGGAAGCGACCGTGTCGCGATCGGTCACCCCCAACTGCGGCGCCAGGCCGCTGAGCAGGTTGACCAGGGCGCGATGCGACACTCCGACTCCCTTGGGCTGGCCCGTGGAGCCCGAGGTATAGAGGAGGTAGGCGAGGCTCTCCGGCCGCGCGCTCAAGCCTCCGCCGGCCTGCGGCCCGGCAGTCTCTTGCCCAGCGGCACCGCCGGTCCCGGCGGCCGGCACCAGCCTGGGGGCCTCCGCGCCTATCTCGCGCACGAGCTCGGCGGCGGCACCGTCGCCGAGCAGCCAGCGCATCCCAGAATCGCGGCAGATCTGCCGCAGCCGCTGGATGGGATAGAGGGAGTCCAGGGGAACGAAGACGCCGCCCGCTTCGAGCACCGCGAGGACGCTCACCACGAGGTCCGCCGACCTCTCCTGGAAGATCCCCACGGGCGTGTCCGCTCCGACCCCGAGGCCGCGCAGGGTCCGCGCCAGGGCGCCGGCACGGCGGTGGAGCTCCTCATAGGTCAACCGCTCCTCCCCCGCCTCCACCGCCATGGCATGGGGAGTGCGCGCGGCCTGGGCCGCGAACAGCTCATGGACGCAGGCGGCGCGCGGGACCTCGCGCGCCGTAGCGTTCCATTCGACGGTCACCTGGTGGCGCTCGGCCGGAGCCAGCAGCGGCAGCTCGCGCAGGCTGCGTGCAGGCGCGGCAACAGCCTCTCCGAGCAAGGCGGCGTAGTGGCCGAGCATCCGTTCCGCGGAGCAGGCGTCGAAGAGGGCCGTGTCGTAGACGATCTGCACGGCCAGCCCATCGCCCGTCTCGGCAACCCGCAGGGTCACGTCGAGCTGGCTGGCCCGGGTTTCGAGACGCACCGGCTCCAGCGCCAGGGAGCCGAGGTCCAGGCGCTCGCCCGGCTCCCCCAGCGCCAGGGCGGCGATGGCCTGAGAGTCCGGCGAGCCCGGAGCCGAGCGGTGGTAAACGAACATCGCCTGGAACAGCGGCGAACGCGACGGATCGCGCTCCGGTTGCAGCCGCTCGGCGAGTAGAGGGAAGGGGTAGGCCTGATGCGCCAGCGCGCCCAGAACGGTCGTCCGCGCCTGGGAGAGAAACCCGACGAAGCCCGCGACACCGTCGTACCGGGAGCGCAGCACCACGGGGTTGACGAGATAGCCGGCGATCCCGGCGAGCTCGCCCGCAGGCCGGCCGGCGGCGGGCGAGCCCACCGTCAGATCGGACTGTCCCGTGTAGCGGTGGAGCAGGGCCTGGAACCCGGCGACGAGCGCCGTGAACAAGGTCGCCGAGCCGTCGTGCGCCAGCGCGCGCAGAGCCAATGCCTGGAACGGGTCGAGCCGCCGCGAGCAGGCCGCGCCGCGGAAGCTCTGTTGCCGTGGCCGGGGCCGGTCGGCCGGCAGCTCGAGGACCGGCAGCTCGCCGGCGAGCTGACCGCGCCAGTATTCCTCGCTACGCTCCCCTTCGCCGGAAGCGAGCAGCAAGCGCTGCCAGCGCACGAAGTCGCCATACCGCGTGGCCGGCCGCGGCAGAAGCGGGAGACCGTCGCCTTGCGACAGGCGGTCGTACAGGAGGCCCAGCTCGCGGGCGAGCAGCCCCAGCGACCAGAAGTCCGTGACGATGTGATGGATCACGACCAGCAGAACCGGTGCGCCTTCGCGGGACCGAAAGAGGCTCACCCGCAGCAGCGGACCCTGCGCCAGATCGAACGGCCGGTGCGCCTCCTCCACCAGCCGCGCCGCGAGCTCTTCCGCGCTCCACGCCGCCGCGTCCACCTCGGCGAAATCCACCCGGCCGTCCATGGCCACGAGGCGCACAGGCTCGTCCCCCTGGAGCGGAAACGTGGTGCGTAGCGCGTCGTGCCGCCGGACCAGCTCCTGGAAGGCGCCGCGCAGGGCCGCGGCATCCACCTCGCCATACAGGCGGGCGGCGCCGGCTAGGTTGTAGGCCGCGCCCGCAGGAAAGATCTCGTGCAGAAACCAGAGCGCCCGCTGGCCGGAGGAGAGCGCCGTCTCATCCTTCCCGGCCTCCACCCGCGCCGGGAATGGCGCGGCCGCCACGGAGCCCGCCAGCTCGTGAAGCTGCGCGGCCAGCTCGTCGAGGCTCGGCCCCTCGAGCAGCACGCCAGACGGCAGCTCGATCCCCATCTCCACCTCCACGTCGTGGCCCAGCTCCACGGCGGCGAGGGAGTCGAGGCCTTGGCGCAGGAGTGGTTGCCTGGGATCCAGCCGGTCCGCGGCCACGCCCAGCCGGCGCGCCAGGAGCCCCCGCAGCCAGGCGGCGATCGCCGGGACATCCGCGGCGTCAGGCAGCGCCGTAGGCTCTGGCTGCTCCTGGATCACGCCCGGCTGCCAGGCGGCCAGGGGCGCGAATCCCCCTTCCAGGTAGAGGCGGCGGCAGAGGTGGCGCTGCACCTTGCCGCTGGTCGTCCGGGGCACCGCGCCGGGTTTGACCAGCAACAGCGCCTGCAACGCCACGCCATGCTCCTCGGCGACCGCGACGCGGGCCGCCTCCAGGGCCGCGCCCCAATCCGCGGACCGGCGGAGGTCCGCCTCCTGCACCAGGGCCACGGCCTCGCCGCCTTCCCAGTCCACCGCGAACGCCGCCCCCAGGCCGGCGCCGAGCGCGGGATGACTGCCCTTCACCGTCAGCTCCAGATCCTGCGGGTAGTGGTTGCGGCCCCGCACGATGATCAGATCCTTGAGCCTCCCGGTGACGAAGAGCTGCCCACCCTTGAGAAACCCGAGATCGCCGGTGCGCAGGAACCCACGGCCGCCGCGGCGTGCGAGGCGAGCCTGGAAAGTGGCCGTGGTCGCCGCCGGCCGGTTCCAGTAGCCCATGGCCACGCTCGGCCCCGAGATCCAGATCTCCCCCACCTCCCCGGGCCCGGCCTCCTCCAGAGTCTCAGGCGCGACGATCGCCACCTCCTGGCCGCCCCAGATCTCGCCGCACGATACCGGCGGCCTCGCACCGCTGCCCTCCGCGTTCGCAACCCGATGCCCCTCGCCGCGGCAGGGACCCGCCACGAACAATGTCGCCTCCGCCAGCCCATAGCAGGGGAAGAGGGCTTCGCGGCGGAATCCGCAGGGCGCGAACGCTGTGGCGAAGCGCTCCAGGGTCGCGGCCCGCACCGGCTCGGAACCGTTGAACGCCACGGCCCAACTGGCGAGGTCGAGCCCTTCGCGCGCGGCCTCGTCGATCCTGTCGACGCACAGGTCGTAGGCGAAGTTCGGGCCCCCGCTGGTCGTGCCGCGATAGCGGCTGATCGCCTCCAGCCAACGCCGCGGCCGTTGCAGGAACGCCATGGGCGACATGAGGACGCAGCCGGCGCCGCTGAACAGCGGCTGGAGCACGTTCCCGATCAGTCCCATGTCGTGGTAGAAAGGCAGCCACCCCACCACCACCGAGCTTTCGTCCTGCCCGAACGCGTTTTGAATCAATTGCTCGTTGTGCAGCAGGTTGGCGTGGCTGACGATCACCCCTTTGGGCGTCCCCGTCGAGCCGGAGGTGTACTGCAGGAAAGCCGGGGATTCCAGGAGAGGAGATATTCCCTCCCAGTCTTCCTCAGGCAGCCCATCCGTCGCCAGCCAGGACAGCTCCGCCAGCCAGGACAGCCGTTGGTAGGTCGCGAGGGATTTGGAGGTCGTGAGCACGACGCGGGGGAGGGAATCCTCCACGATCGAACGCAGTCGCGCGTCATCGCGCCGTGGCCTGGGCGGCGACGCCGGAACCGCTACCACGCCGGCATACAGGCAGCCCAGAAACGCGGCGATGAAGTCCAGGCCGGGAGGATAGAGCAGGAGAGCCCGCTCTCCGGCTGGCACTTCCGCCGCGAGAGCCGCCGCAATTCCGCGCGCCCGCCGGTCGAGCGCAGCATGGCTGAGCCGCTCCTCCTCTACCTCGCCATCAGCCAGAAATACATAAGAACGGGACCGTTGCCAATCCGAGGAGGGGTGGTGGTTTAAGTAAAAACGATTACGCATGTGCACGGAGTTCGACGATAAGCTAGCTTACCATAAGGCTGATTCAAAAGTGATCCTAAGAATCGCGGAAAGGCATAGCTGGGCGGCGCCGATCCCGCTGTTACCTTTTTTGAAATAATGATTAAATTTATGAAACTTCCTGAGGACTCTTCCGGTATTTCAGCGACTCATTCCGTCAGCTCTATCGTCTGTGTGGGAAAGCGGCTGAGCTCCGTCTCGAGCTCTCGGCGAAGAAGCTGCACCTCTATTTCTTGCTCAATTCGCTGGAAGGGGGCGAACGTCGTATAAAGACGAAGCCAACGTCGAGCCTTTCAAGGAATCTGGTGGCAGGGCCAAGGTCTCCTCGACAAGAGGGGGCTGTGTATGACTGCGCGGCAGCACAACCACCCAATTTTGCCCTCCGAGGCTTTGTCAGACTGCGGTCACCCAGAAACGAATTGCTCGCTCCCCGATCAGGAGTGGACGCGCACAAGCTGGAGGGCGTGCTTACTTGTCCCACGGGTCGAGTCTCTCGGCCCATGGGTCGCACAGCTTGCCCGGCGGCCTGGTCGCTGGGGTGGAAGAAGCGGACGTAGCCGTCAGGCGGGTGAGCGAACCAAGAACGCACTCGATATTCGGCACAGATTGGGCGCACCCGAGAGCGGCTAGCTATAAGTCATTGATTCGGCTGGTATCCCCAACGGGGACGAGTTCGAACACCCGGGACCGGCTTACCGACTTCCTTCACAGGATGGACACCCTGCGGCGGCTCCGATGGGCGACCTAATGGCATCGCCTGGAGCATTGGGACGCCGAGCGGCATCACACACTACTGCAGCGGCCCGGGTACCGAGGTCACGCCGAGATCTCGCGCCACGGCTCCAAGGCGCCCATCAAACGTCCAGAGCCCGCAGCCAGCCACCAGTGCAGAGGCCAGCAGGTGAACGTCGACCCAGCCGATCCCCCGTCCGCTGAGTTGGCGCGCCAGGATCAGCTCCAACACCTCTTCATCTGGAACCAGTGGCGAGGGAGGAAGCCGCTTCAGATCCGCAATCACTGCTGTCCGTCGCGGGCCGAGACCACCCAAGACGAGCTCCCCGAGAACCCAGGGATGAAGCAAGACCAGATTGGATTCGAGGTATTCGGCGAGATCCGCCGCGCGGTCTGTACCGCGAAAGAAGTCGACCCATACAGAGGTGTCGACCAGGATCACTGTACGCCATTTCGGGTCGGAAGCCGCCGCCGTGAAGCGGCCTCGACCTCGGGCACCTTCCCGCGTAGCGCGGCCAACCGTCGGCGGGCCGCCTCGTCCACCAGCGCTTTCAGCCCCAGCCGGACGGCGACCGATTTAGTGGCCGCACCGGTGACCCGCACTGCTTCTTCGAGGAGGTCGCGGTCGATTTCGAGCGTCGTTCTCATGCATAGAGCGTCGCATGAATCCTACGCAGGGTCAACGGCGACGAGGGCATCGCCCCCAGGATCTGTGGCGCGCCTTGCAACACCTCCAACGGCGGTACCGGAGGCGCCGGGTCCCGGGGAGAAGACGGGCGGAGTCGCGCAGGCAAGCAGACAGGCAAGCAGAGCGGGGTACGACCTGGGACTTGAGCATCTGCAAGCGAATCGTGGAGGCGCAGAGGCCGGAGGCCACGATCCGGGGCAGGCAGGAGACGGGTTTCACGATCACGCTGGCGCGCCGGAGATGAACGAAGACACCGTCATCCGCTACCGCCCGGCTTCCAACGACCTTCCGATGATTACTAAATGTGGGAATAAATAGCGGCTTCTGATGAATATCCCCAACGGGACTCGAACCCGTGTTACCGCCTTGAAAGGGCGGTGTCCTAACCACTAGACGATGGGGACGTGCAAGGAGCGTCGGGCTGGCGCCCGGAAGTAATTTACCACAGCCCAAGTTTCAGGACGATCTCGGGTCCGCCGAGAGGAGCGCCTCGACCTCTTCATCGGAGAGATCCTCGAGGTTGTCCAGCAGGGCGCCGACCTCGGAATCGGCCGCCTGCTCCACTCTCGCCTGGGCGACGGCGAGGGCCAAGTTGGCGACGGTGGGCTTCTCGAAGACGGCTCGCAGGGGAATCTCGACGCCGAGCTCGTCGCGCAGGGCGGCGATGACGCGGATGCCGAGGAGAGAGTGGCCTCCCAGCTCAAAGAAGTTTTCGTGGATGCCCACGGCATCCAATCCCAAGAGGCGCTGCCAGACGCCGGCGATCGCCTGCTCGACGCCGTCGCGGGGCGGAACGATCTCCCGGACGCCCAAGTGGGCGCCGGGCTCGGGGTCCGGCAGGGCGCGGCGGTCCACCTTGTGGTTGGGGGTGAGGGGCAGCCGGTCGAGGAAGACGAAGGCGGCCGGAATCATGTAGGCGGGCAGCAGGGCGCGCAGGGCCTCGTGACGGTCGCGGAGATCGTGGGCGTCCATCGACTCTTCCGCGGAGGGCACCACATAGGCGATCAGCCGCCGGCCGGCCGGACCTCCATCGTCCCTGGCCACGACCACAGCCTCGCGCACTCCCGGCAGCCGGCCGAGGGCGGCTTCGATCTCCCCCAGCTCGACGCGGAAGCCACGGATCTTCACCTGAAGATCCCGCCGGCCGGCGAAGGTGAGGTTACCGTCGGGCAGATACCGGCCGAGATCCCCGGTGCGGTAGAGACGGTCTCCCGGCACGCCGTTGAACGGGTTAGCCTGGAACTTCTCCCCAGTGAGCTCGGGATCGCCCAGGTAGCCGTCCGCAAGGTGAGGGCTGCGCACGCAGATCTCCCCGATCTCACCGGTTCCCGCCAGAGCCGCGCTGGAATCGCCGAGACGCAGCACGAGAAGTTGCGTATCTTCCATGCCGCGGCCCAAGGGGAGGATCTCCCTCGCGCGTTCGTCTCCGGAAGACTCCGGGACGACGTAGTAGCCCACGGCGCGGACGGTCTCGGTGGAGCCGTAGAGGTTGACGACAGCGGCGGACGGAGCGGCACGGCGAAGGCGGTCCACGTCCAGCCGGGTGAGGACGTCACCCACCAGCATCGCCCAGCGGAGCGTGGGAATCGTGGCGAGCGCGGCCCCCCCGCCCGGCGCCTCGGTGAGGACCGCAGCCATGGCCGGGGTGAGGTTGGTGAACGTAATCTCCCGGCGCGCCATCCACGCCGCGATCCGGCCCGGCGTGCCGATGTCGTCCGGCCCGGGAACGCAGAGCGTGCCGCCCAGGCAGAGGGAGGTGAAGAGGTCCCGCTGGAGGGGGTCGTGGGCCAGGCCGGAGAGCATGGTGTGGCGGTCCGATTCTCCGAGGTGAAAGCGCTCGCGTAGCCAGGGCAGGAAGTGCGAGAGGGCACCGTGGCTGCCCAGGATCGCCTTGGGGCGGCCGGTGGAGCCGGAGGTGAAGGCGATGTAGGCGAGGTCGGAAGCGCCCCTTCGGGGCGGACCCTCACTCCCCCGGCCCCTCTCTCCCAGCCTCCCCCCCGCCGTCCGGGAGAGAGGGGAGAAAGCAAGCAGGGACGAAGAGCTCTCTGCTTCTTCAGAGACGAGGCCGGGAGAAGAGGGTTGGGGTGATGAGGGCTTTTCGGCTCGGTCATCAATGACGATTCGGTAAACACTCTGGACATCCAGAAACCCCTCAACCTCCCCCGGCACCGGCCCTGCCGCGGCCAGGGCGACCCAGGCGCGGGGCCTTGACAGCTCCAGGCGGTCGACGAGTTGCGCCGCGGGGTAGGCAGGGTCGAGGATCACGAAGGCGGCTCCCGCTTCCAAGATGCCGAGGACGGCGACGGCCAGGGAGGCGCCGCGGTGGGCCCAGATGGCCACCCGGTCTCCCTTTTCGACGCCGCTCTCCTGGAGTTGAGCGGCGAGGTCGCTCACTGCGGCGGCGAGATCGCCGTAGGTCCAGGTGGCGCCTTCCTCCTCCACGGCCGGCCGCTCCGGGTGGCGGCGAGCCTGCTCGGCGAACAGCTCGGGAACGGCTCCCGGAAACTCGGTGCTCTGGGGCGCCGTGGGATCGGGCAGGAGCGCCGTAGCCTCGGGGGTGAGCAGGCGGAAGGCGTCGAGCGGTGCCTCGGGATTCGCGACCGCTTGCACGAGGAGCGAGAGGTACTGGCGCAGCATCTCCTCCATGCGCGGTGCGTCGAAAAGATCGGCGTTGTAGACCAGGTCGAGACCGATGCCCTCGGCGGACTCGGCGGCATAGATGGTGAGGTCGAACTTGGAGTCGGCCTCCCCGCCCGTCAGAGGCACGACGGAGAGGCCGCCCGGCAAGCGCGCTCCCAGGTCGGGGAAGTTCCCCAGATTGAAGAAGGCCTGGAAGAGCGGCGTGCGCGACAGGTCGCGGCGGGGCTTCAGCTCCTCCAGAAGCTTCTCGAACGGCACGTCCTGGTGGGCGTAGGCGCCCACGGCCGACTCCCGCACGCGGCTCAGGAGATCTCGGAACGGGGGGTTGCCCGAGAGGTCCGTGCGCAGGACGAGCGTGTTGAGGAAGCAACCGATCAGCCCTTCCAGATCCGCGTGGGTACGGCCCGCCACGGGCGTTCCCACGAGGATGTCGTCCTGACCGCTGAGGCGGGCGAGCAGCAGGTCGAAAGTCGCCAGGAGGGCCATGAACAACGAGCCGTGGACGCCGGCGGCCAGCCGGCGCAGCCCGTCCGCGACGTCCGCTGGAACGGCGGCGCGGACGCTGCCGCCACGGAAGGTCTGGAGGGGCGGGCGAGGCCGGTCCAGGGGGAGCTCGAGGGGCGGTGGATCGTCCCCCAGCCGGGCGCGCCAGTAGTCGATCTGGCGCGCGGCCTCGCCGTCCGTCAGCCGTTGCCGCTGCCAGCGGGCGAAGTCCGTGTATTGCACGGGCAGAGGCGGCAGAGGCGAAGGCAGGCCGGCGAGGAAGGCCGCGGCCAGGGCCGTCAGCTCCCGCTGCATCACCCGCACGGACCAGCCGTCCGAGACGATGTGATGGACGGTCTGGAGCAGCACGTGCTCCTCGGAACGGAGCCGCAGCAACCGCGTGCGCAACAGGGGACCACGCTCCAGGTCGAAGGGCCGGGCAGCCTCCTCGGCTGCCAGCCGCGCGGCTTCTTCGTGGCGGCGCGATTCCGGCAGGTTCCCCAGGTCTACGACGGGGAGGTCTTGGGGATGCCAGGGATCGACCACCTGGACGCCCACGCCCTCACGCTCTTCGAAACGGGTGCGCAGCATGTCGTGGCGGCGGCGGATCTCGTCGAAGGTGCGGGCCAGCACGGCGACGTCGAGCGGTCCCTCCAGGTGCAGGGGGCCGGGGATGTTGTAGATCGCCGATCCCGGCGCCAGGCGGTCGAGAAACCACAGCCGCTCCTGGGGAAAGGAGAGCGGCGCCGGACCGCTCGCGATCTCCGCCCGCAGATCCTGGGAAGCCCCGCCAGGAACGATCTTCGCCAAAAGGGCCGCGAGGCCGGCCGGCGTGGAAGCGTCGAACATGAGGGCCACGGGAACGGTCTCGCCCAGGGCTCTCTGAAGCCGGTTGACGAGGACGGCGCCGGTCAGCGAGCTGCCGCCGAGGGTGAAGAAGTCCTCGTGGCGCCCCACCGCGCGGTCCTCGGCAAGCCCCAGCACGTCGCGGAAGAGATCCGCCACAAGTTGCTCCAGGGCGGTCGCGGGCGGCTCGCAGGCGGCCTCGCCCGCAGGGCCATCCGTGGGCTCGGGGAGGGCGCGGCGGTCCAGCTTGCCGTTGCGGGTCAGGGGGAACCGGTCGAGGACGACCAGGGCCGAAGGAAGCATGGGCTCGGGCAGTGTGGCGGCGAGGAAGGCGCGCAGCTCGGGAAGGGAAGGTGCCTCCTGATGAATCGCCACCCAGGCCACCAGCCGCGTCTCTCCCGCGGGGCCGGGACGCGTTCCCACCACGGCCTCGCGCACCTGCGGGTGGCGGACGAGGGCGGCCTCGATCTCCCCGAGCTCGATGCGGTAGCCGCGGATCTTCACCTGGCTGTCGATGCGCCCGAGGTATTCGAGATCGCCGTCCGGCAGCCGGCGGGCGAGATCCCCCGAGCGGTAGAGGCGCGCGCCGGGAGCCCCCCAGGGATCGGGAATGAAGCGCTCCGCCGTCAGCTCCGGCCGCCCGAGATATCCCGTTGCAACCCCTTGTCCCCCGACGGCGATCTCGCCCGGGACGCCGATGGGCTGGGGCGTGAGGCCGCGGTCGACGACGTACAGCGTGAGATCGGGGATGGGAGCGCCGAGAACGCTGCCGGCCGCCAGGTCGCCTCGCCGGACGGGCCGACAGGTCACGTGGACGGTCGTCTCGGTGATGCCGTACATGTTGACGAGAAGCGGCTTCTCGTCGCCGTGGCGGTCGAACCAGGGCCGCAGAGCGGAGGGCTCCAAGGCCTCGCCGCCGAAAATCACGAATCTCAAGGAGAGGTCAGGAGCCGCGCCCGCGAGGACGGACTCCTCCGCCCAGAGAAGCTGCCGGAAGGCGGACGGCGTCTGGTTGAGCACCGTCACCCGCTCGTCGCGCAGCAGGGCGTAGAACGCCTCGGGAGAGCGGGCCTGCCAGTGGGGAACGACGACCAGCCGGCCGCCGTGGAGGAGCGCGCCCCAGATCTCCCAGACGGAGAAATCGAAGGCGTAGGAGTGGAAGAGCGTCCAGACGTCGTCCGGGCCGAAGTGAAACCACTCTCGAGTCGCCGAGAGCAGCCGGGTGACGTGGCCGTGCGGGATCACGACGCCCTTGGGCTGGCCCGTCGAGCCCGAGGTGTAGATGACGTAGGCGGGCAGCTCCGGGTCCGCCGGAACGTCCGGTCTCTCGGGACTGTGGGCGGCGATCGAATCCGCCTCGGTCTCCAGCGTCTCGAGGGTCAGAAGCCGGCTCGCACCGCTGTCCTCCAAGGCGAAGGCCAGGCGCTCGGCGGGATAGGTGGGATCGAGCGGCAGGTAGGCGGCGCCGGCCTTGAGGACGGCGAGAAGGGCCACAATCATCTCCGCCGAACGCTCAAACTTTACGGCCACGAGATCGCCCGGACGGACACCGGCCGCCAGCAGGTGGCGGGCCAGGCGGTTGGCCCGGGCGTCCAGCTCGCCGTAGGTGAGGGTATCGCCGTCTACCGTGACGGCCGGAGCGTCCGGCGCGCGGTCGGCCTGGGCTTCGAAGAGGCGGTGGATGGGGGCCCTCAGGCTCTCACCAGTCGCCGGATTCCATTCCACGACGAGCTGGTGTCGCTCGGCCGCGGCGAGCAGGGGCAGCTCCGAGAGGTGCAGCTCCGGATTGGCCAGGGCCGTGGCGAGCAGGATCTCGAAGGCGCGGGCGAAGCGGGCGGCGGTGGCAGCCTCGAACAGCTCAGTGCTGTACTCCAGGGCGCCGTTGAGTCCCTCCGGCAGCTCGACCAGCGAGAGACTGAGATCGAACTTGGCGGTGGCGGTGGGGGCCGCGAGGTCGCGGATCTCCAGATCCCCCGCGGCGAGGGAGGAGGCCGGCACGTTCTGAAGCACGAGAAGGGCCTGGAAGAGGGGCGTGCGGCTGGGATCGCGCTCCAGGCGCAGCTCCTCGACCAGCCGCTCGAAGGGGAGGTCCTGATGGGCGAAGGCGGCGAGCGACACTACGCGCAGGCGGCCCACCAGCTCGCGGAACGTGGGATCGCCCGAAAGATCGCCCCGCAGCACGAGGGTGTTGACGAAGAAGCCGACGAGCCCCGCCGTCTCGGAGCGGGTGCGGTTGGCGACCGGCGTGCCCATCGCGACGTCGTCCTGGCCGGCCAACCGGCCCAGCAGGGCTTCCCAGGCGGCGAGCAGGACGATGAAGGGCGTCACCCGCTCTTTCAGACCCAGGGCCTGGAGAAGGGCCGCCCCGGCGGCCTCGACGTCGACGGGTTGGATTCCCCCGGCCGAGCCGCGCCGGGGCGGCCGGGGCCGGTCGGTGGGCAGGCGCAGGGGCTCGATCCCCGCCAGGCCGTCGCGCCAGAAGGCGAGCTGGCTCTCCAGCCGCTCGCCCTGGAGCCACTCGCGCTGCCAGACGGCGAAATCGGCATATTGGATCGGCAAGGATGGCAGGACCGCCGGAATTCCCGACGCGGCACCCTGGTACAAGGCCGCCATCTCGCGGACCAGCACGCCCAGCGACCAGCCGTCGCAAACGATGTGATGCAGGGTGATCGCGACGGCGTGGCGCTTCACATCCAGCCGCACCAGGAGGGCCCGCAGCAGCGGCCCGCCGGCGAGGTCGAAGGGGCGCAGCACCTCCTCCTGGACGATGCGCTCGCTCTCCGGACCCCGAGCCGGCGGCGGCAGAGCCGCGAGATCGACGAGCGGCAGGGGAACGGCGAGACGCGGCGCCACGACCTGGGCGGGCCGGTCGTCGTGCTCCACGAAGGTGGTCCGCAGGACCTCGTGGCGCGCCGCCAGATCCTCCAGGGCGTGCTCCAGGGCCGTGGGGCTCAGCGCGCCCGCGATCTCCAGTACGGTAGGGACGTTGTAGGACGGATCGCCCGGGCGGAGGCGATCGAGAAACCACAGCCGCTGCTGCGAGAAGGAGAGCGGCAGCGGGTCCGGACGCGGATCGAGACGGCGGATCGGCGCCTCGCCGGAGGTGCCGGATGGCCCGGAGGTTGCCTGCCGCGCCCGCAGACGCTCGAACAGGCGGGCCTTCTCCTCGCGGGAGAGATCGGCCAGGCGGGGCTCGGCCATCAAACCCCCTCGCGCATCATTTCAGCCAGCAGGGATTCGTCGGCCGCCGCCAGCTCGCGCTCCACGACGAGGTCCGCGAGGTGGCGGAAGTCGGCGGCGTCGAACAGCAATTGGAGCGGCACGTCGAGGCCGTGCCGCTCGCGCAGGCGGGCCACGAGCTGGGTGGCGAGAAGCGAGTGGCCGCCCAGGGCGAAGAAGTTGTCGCGCACGCCGACCCGCTCGCGCCCCAGAACCTCGGCGCAGGTGGCGGTCAACGCCTCCTCCACCGGCGTCGCGGGGGCTTCGTAGGGTTGCTCGGCCCCCGCAGGTCCCTCCAGGGCCTTCAGGGCTTGGCGGTCCACCTTGCCGTTGGACGTCAGGGGCAGGCGGTCGAGGATCACGCAAGCGGCAGGGATCATCGGCTCGGGGAGACGGGCGGCCAGGACCCGGCGCAGCTCGGCGACGTCGGGGACATCCGCCGGGGTCGCCAGGGTCACGAAGGCCACCAGCCGGTCCTCGCGCGGCAGGACGACGGCCTCGCGCACCACCGGGAACGCGGTAAGCGCCGCCTCGATCTCCCCCAGCTCCACCCGGTGGCCACGGACCTTCACCTGACCGTCGCGCCGGCCGAGGAACTCCAGCACGCCGCCGCGCCAGCGCACGAGGTCCCCGGTGCGGTAGAGGCGCTCCCCCGGCGCGAAAGGATCGGGGACAAAGCGCTCGGCCGTCAGCTCCGGACGGCCGAGATACCCCCGGGCCACGCCGTCGCCGCCCGCGAACAGCTCGCCCCAGACGCCCTCGGGCACCGGCCGCAGATCCGCGTCCAAAACGTGGACCCAGGTGCCGGCGATGGGGCGGCCGATGGGCACCGGGCCGTCGAAATCGGCCGTGATGACGTGCGTGGTCGTGAACGTCGTGTTCTCCGTCGGCCCGTAGCCGTTGACGAGCCACAGGCCCGGCAGGGCCGCCAGCACCCGCCGCACGGACCTGGGCTGCAGCACGTCGCCTCCGGCCAGGAGCTGGCGCAAGGGGCGCAGGGCCTCGACCCGCTCCTCCGCCATCTGATGGAAGAGGCCGGCGGTGAGCCAGAGGGAGGTCACCCGGTGCCGGGCGATGGCCTCGCCGATCTCGTCCAGCGAGGCGCGGCGGCCGGGCAACAGGACGAGCCGGCCGCCGTTGAGGAGCGGTGCCCAGATCTCCAGCGTCGAGGCATCGAACGCCAGGGGGGCGAGCTGAAGGAAGGTCTCCCCGGGTCCGAAATCGGCGAAGGCCTGGCCGCGGATCTGACCACGGATCAACCGCACGACGTTGCGGTGGGTGACGGCGACGCCCTTGGGCGTGCCGGTCGAGCCCGAGGTGTACATCACGTAGGCGAGCCGGTCGGCGGCGACCGGCGGCGGCTCCGGGCTCGGTCCCGCCGGCTCCAGCTCGGCGAGATCCAGCAGCAGGGACGCTCCGGCGTCCTCCAGTACGAAGTCCTGGCGCGCCGCGGGGTACTCGGGGTCCAGGGGCAGGTAGGCGCAGCCGGCCTGGAGGATGCCGAGGAGAGCCGCGACGAGGTCGAGCGACCGCTCCCCCATGACGGCGACGCGGGTCTCGGGCGCGAGACCCAGGCGCAACAGCCGCGAGGCGACGCGGCCGGCGCGCTCCGCCAGCTCGCGGTAGGTCCACTCGGCATCGCCATATACGACCGCGACGGCGTCCGGCGTCCGAGACGCCTGCTCGGCGAAGAGGCCGTGGATGGTGGTCTCCGGGCGGGCCTCCCTGAAATCGGCCGGAGCGGCGCCGCTCCACGCCAGAAGCTGGCGCCGCTCGTCCTCCCCCAGCAGGGGAAGGTCCGTCAAGACGGTTTCCGGCGCCGCGACGATTCCCTCCAGGAGGTTGCGGGCGTGCCCCAGAAGGCGCTCGATGGTCGCGCGGTCGAACAGGTCGCTCGCATACTCGATCTGGCCGGAAAGACCGGCCTCGCCGTCGAAGAGCGTCAGGGTGAGATCGAACTTGGTGGTGGCGCTCTCCTGGTCGAGCGGCTTGAGAGTGAGGCCCGGCACCTCCAGCGCGTCCAGGGTGGCGAGACGGACGTTCTGAAAGGCGAGGACCGCCTGGAACAGGGGATGCCGGGAGAGATCGCGCGGCGGCTTCAGCTCCTCCACCAGCCGCTCGAAGGGGAGATCCTGATGCTCGAACGCCTCCAGCGCCGTGCGCCGCACCCGGGCGAGCAGCGCCTCGAAGGTCGGGACCGCCCCGTCGATCGTGAGCCCGACCCGGTGCACCAGGGTGTTGGCGAACATGCCGATCAAGGCCGCCAGCTCGGGCGCCGGGCGATTGGCGATGGGCGATCCCAGCACGATCTCGTCCTGGCCCGTCCAGCGCGAGAGAAGGGCGGCGAGGGCGGCGGTCATCGTCATGAAAGGCGTGACGCCGTGGGACCGGCTGAGGGCTCGCAGTTCCCGGTTCAACTCCGGTCCGAGCTGCACGGGAACGCTGGCGCCGCGGAAGCTCTCGATCGGCGGTCGCGGACGGTCGGTGGGCACCTCCAGGGCCCGCGGCGCGCCGGCCAGCTCACGTCGCCAGAAGGCGAGTTGGCGCTCCAGCTCCTCGCCCGACAGCCACTCCCGCTGCCAGCCGGCGAAGTCGGCGTACTGCACGGGCAGCTCGGGCAGATGGGCTCCGGCGTAGATCTCCAACACCTCGCGGACGAGCACCGCGACGCCCCAGAGATCGACGACGATGTGATGGAGGGTGATCAGCAGGACGTGCTCCTCCGGCTCCAGGCGAAGCAGCCGCGTGCGCAGCAGCGGACCACGGGCCAGATCGAAAGGCCGCAGGGCCTCCGCCGCCGCGAGGCGTGTGGCCTCGGCCAGCGGCTCCGGATGGCCGGAGAGGTCCGTGACGGGCAGCGTCCAGCCGGCGGGCGGCGCGATCTCCTGGACGGGGCGGGCCTCGCGCGAGGGGAACGACGTGCGCAGCATCTCGTGGCGCCGCACCACCTCGCCGAAGGCGCGCTCCAGGGCCGCCACGTCGAGCGGGCTGCGCACCGAGAAGGCCACCGGGACGTTGTAGGCCGGGCTCCCCGGCGTGAGCTGGTCGAGAAACCAGAGGCGCTCCTGGGCGAAAGAGAGAGGGAGATCGCGGTCCCGCGGCACGCGGGTGACGCGGCCGGCATTCCGCGCGCGGGAGGAATCCTCGCCGCCCCTCGCCTGCTCCACCCGCTCCGCCTGCGCCGCCAGGGTGGGAGCCTGGAAGATGACTCGCAGCGGCAGCTCGACGCCGAAGGCGTCCCGAATCCGCAGGACGAGCTGTGTCGCAAGCAGCGAGTGGCCGCCGAGGTGGAAGAAGTCGTCGGCGACGCTCACCTCCTCCACTCCCAGAATCTCGCACCAGAGAGCGGCCAGCAGCTCCTCGGCCGGCGTGCGGGGCGCGATCCTCGGCCCGTCCGCGACGCCTCCGCCTTCAGGAAGGATCGCCGCCAGGGCCTGGCGGTCCACCTTGCCGTTGGCGTTGAGCGGCAGGGCCGGCAGGAAGACGTAGGCCGCGGGGATCATGGCGGCCGGGAGGCGCTCGGCGAGGTCCCGCCGCAGCTCGGCGCCATGCGGAGACTCGGCCTCCGCAACGAGGCCGAGATAGGCCGTCAGGCGCTGATCGCCCGGGCGGTCCTCGCGCAGCAGGACCACCGCCTCCGAGACCGCCGGATGGCGCCGCAGGGCGGCCTCGATCTCGCCCAGCTCGATCCGGTGGCCCCGCAGCTTCACCTGATGGTCGGCGCGCCCCTGGTGCTCCACCAGACCGTCCGGCCGCAGCCGCGCCAGGTCGCCGGTGCGGTAGAGGCGCTCCCCGGGAAGGGAGGAGAAGGCGTCCGGAACGAAGCGCTCGGCCGTCAGATCCGGACGGCGCAGATAACCGCGCGCCACCCCCAGGCCGCCGATGCACAGCTCTCCCGTGGCTCCCAGGGGGACGGGCGCAAGGCCACGGTCGAGCAGGTAGAGGCGGGCTTCGGCGAGCGGCCGGCCGATCGTGACGGGTCCTTCCGGCGCCACCCGCCAGCCCGTGGACCACACGGTCGTCTCCGTGGGGCCGTAGAGGTTCCACAGCTCGCGCCCCAGCGGCAGCAGGCGGTCCGCGAGGTCGCGGCTCAGGGCCTCGGCGGTCGAGACCAGGAGCGACTCCCGGCTGCCCGGCCAGCCGGCCTCCAGCAGCATGCGCCAGGTGGCCGGCGTCGCCTGGACGGCGGCGGGAGCCGGCCGCAGGGCCTCCAGGGCGCGGGCGAGAAGCACGCCGTCGCGGGCCGTCTCGGCGGAGAGCAGCGGCGTCGTGCCGCCGCCCAGCATGGGAAGAAACATCTCCGCCACCGCGATGTCGAAGGCGACGGTGGTGAGGGCCGGCAGGGTGTCGCCCGGACCCAGGGCGAAAAGATCGCGCAGCGCCCGCACGAAGTGGGCCAGCGAGCGGTGGGAGATCTCGACTCCCTTGGGAAGGCCGGTGGAGCCCGAGGTGTAGATGACGTAGGCGCGGCTCTCGGGGGTCGGGAGAACCAGGGACGGGAGGGACGGTAGAGACGAGAGGGACTCCAGACAGAGACGATGGATGCCGGATTCGGGCAGCGAATCCAGCAGGCTGTCCTGGGTGATGACGGCGGCAGCCCGGGCGTCCTCCAGCAGGAAGGCGAGACGGTCGATCGGGTGGCCGAGATCCAGCGGCAGATAGGCGGCTCCAGCCTTGAGCACTCCCAGGACGGCGACGGGCAGCTCGGCCGTGCGTTCGAGGTAGATCCCCACCAGGCTCTCGGCACCGATCCCCAGTTGGCTCAGGTGATGGGCGAGCTGGTTCGAGCGGGCTTCCAGCTCGGCGAAGGTCAGGCGCCAGGGCTCGTCCTCTCCGGCCCCTTCCCAGGCCACGGCCTCGGGGGTGCGGGCCGCCTGGGCGGCGAAAAGGTCGAGAACGCCTTCCGGCTCACCGATGAGCGCCGTGTCGTTCCACTCTAGCAGCACCTGGTGGCGCGTCCCGGCGGTGAACGACGGCAGGGCGGAGAGCCGCAAGGACGGGTCGCCGGCCGCGGCGTCCAGCAGGGCGCCCAGCAGCTCGCCCATGCGCGCGACGGTCGCGGGATCGTAGACGTCGGCGTTGTACTCCAGCGACCCTTCGATCGAGTCCGCGTGCTCGAAAAGCCCGAGCATCACGTCGTAGCGGGCGTTGCCGTCGAAGACGTCGATCCCTTCGATCTCGAGGTCCCCCAGACGAGTGGCGGCGCCGGGATGGGCGTCCAGAAGCTGGATCACCGCCTGGACCACCGGCATTTTCCGGATGCCACGCTCCGGTTGCATGGCCTCCACCAGCTTGCCGAAGGGGAGGTGCTGATGGGTGAAGGCGCCCAGCGCCACGGTGCGGACGCGCGCCAGCAGCTCGCGGAACGAGGGATCGCCCGACAGGTCGATGCCCAGCGGGAGCTGAGTGATGAAGAAGCCGAGCAGCCTTTCCGTCTCAGGGCTGTTGCGGTTGGCGCTCAAGGTGCCGGCGATCAGCCGGTCCTGACCCGAGAGGCGGTGGAACAGAGTCGCCGCCAGGGCGGTCATGAGCATGAAACGGCTGACTCCCTCCCGGCGGGAAAGGCTCCTCAGGGCCTCCGTGCGCGCGGCATCGAAGAAGAGGGGCTGCTGGCCGCCCGGACTCGCCTTGTCCACCGGCCGGGGACGGTCGACCGGAAGGTCGAGCACCAGGGGAAAGCCCTGGAGCTGCCGGCGCCACCATTCGAGCTCCGCCTGCAGGACGTCGCCGGCCATCCACCGCCGCTGCCAGACGGCGAAGTCGGCGAACTGGGACGGCAAGGGCGGCAACGGTGACGGCCGGCCGCCGGCCGCCGCCCCGTAGAGCGCCGACAGCTCGCCCCAGAAGACCTGGAAGGACGCGAGGTCGCTGACGATGTGGTGGACGATCATCACGCAGACGTGCTCGCGCGGCGACAGGCGCACCAGCGTCACCCGCACCAGCGGCCCCAGCTCCAGGGAGAACGGCCGGCGGACGGCGTCGTTCGCCAGCGTCAGGACGGTGGGCTCCCATCTCTCGGCGGGAAGGCCCGAGAGGTCCACCATCGGCAGGGAGAGAACCAGGGACGGGGCCACCCGCTGCCGGGGCAGGCCCGCCACCATCGGGAAGGTCGTGCGCCAGGACCCGTGCCGCGCGACCGCGCCGTTGATGCCCGCCGCCAGCGCGGCGACGTCGAGATCGCCGCGCAGCCGGGTGACCATGATCATGTTGGCGGAGGTGCCCTCCGGGTCGAGAAGGTAGAGGAACCAGAGCCTCTCCTGGTCGAAGGTCAGCGGCCAGTCGCCCACGCCGCGCGGGCCGCTCACCCGCTCGATCGGCGGTGGCGCCACGGGGGCGGCCGAGGCGGCGGCCGCCGTCTGGCGTTGCTTCTGGCGCAAGGCCTCGAAGAGGGCCCGTTGCTCGGGCGTCAAGGAAGCCAGCCGGTCGGCGACACTCATGCCATCACCCCCAGGCCAAGGCCGGGGAGCTGCGAAAGCCGGACCTCGGGATCCGCCGTCACCCGCTCCAGAATGCGGCGCAGGAGCCGCAGCCAGCCGTCCACCGTGGCCTCGTCCAGGATGTCGGCGTTGTACTCCACCGAGCCGGAGAAGCCGAGATCGTCGTAGTTGTAGAGACCGAACAGGAGGTCCCAGCGGGAGTTGCCGTCGTAGAGCGGCACGGCGGCGGAGTCGAGATTGCCGGCACCGGTATGGCTTTTGCCTTCGAGGACGAGGAGGAGCACCTGCACCAGCGGAAAACGGCTGGCATCCGAGGCCGCCTCCGGCGCCACCGCCTCGATCAGCCTGTCGAAGGGCATGCTGGGGCGGCTGTACGCCACCAGGGACGCCTTCTTGACCCGCGCCAGCAGCTCGCGGAAGGTGGGATCGCCCGCCAGGTCCACGGCGAAGGGGACCTGGGTGAGGAAGAAGCCCGCCACCGCCTCCAGCTCCGGCCGCGTCCGGTTGGCGCTGTTGGAGCCCACCACGAGCTTGTCGCGGCCGGTGAGGCGGAAGAGGAGGGCGTCCATCAGGGCGAGGATGGCCATGAACGGCGTCGCCGCCTCGCGGCGGGCGAGGTCGCGCAGCCGGCTTGCCGCCTCGGGGCCGGTCGAGAACTCGATCATGCCGCCGCGCTGGCTCTGCACCGCCGGCCGCGGCCGGTCGCCCGGCAGGTCGAGCACCCGGGGGAAGCCGGCCAGCTCCCGACGCCAGAACTCCGCCGACTCCGCCAACACCTCGCCGCTCCACCACCGCCGCTCCCAGACGGCGAAGTCCGGGAACTGGCGCTCCGGCTCGGAAAGGGGGCTGGGCAAGCCGGCGCGCGCGGCTTCGTAGAGGTCCATCAGCTCGTGCATCACGAGCTGGACGGTGATCCAGTCGGTCGCCGTGTGGTGCATGGTGAGGAGGAAGAGATGGTCTTCCCGGTCGAGGCGAACGAGGGTGGTCCGCACCAGGGGACCGTGCTCCAGGTCGAACACCTGCCGCGTGCGGCCGAACAGGGCGCGGTGCCCCTCGTCCTCCCGCCACCCATCGGGAAGCGCCGCGAGGTCGATCAGGATCATCGGGCTCCTCACCTCTTCCGCCACCCGCTGCACCGGCCGCCCGTCCACCGAGGGGAAGCTGGCGCGCAGGGCGGCGTGGCGGCGGACGACCTCACGCCAGGCCGCCTCCAGAAGCGCCACGTTGAGATCTCCCCGCAGCCGGCTGGCGGCGTCGACGTTCCAGGAGACCAGCCCGGGGGTGTTCCGGTGCAGGCGCCAGAGCCGCTCCTGGTCGATCGAAAGGGGCCAGTCGCCGGCCGCCGTGGGGCCGGTGACGCGGGGCACGGGCGGCGGCTGGGGTACCCGGGGCGCGGCCGCCGCCTGCTGCTTGCGGCGCAGGGCCTCGAACAGCGCCCGCTGCTCGGGCGTCAGGGCCGACAGGCGATCCCTGACCGACTCGACGGACTCCGTGCCGCTCAAACCGCGATCTCCATGCCCGAAATAGCCGCCAGCTTCTCGGCCGCCTCTTCCGGCGACAGCCCCTCGACCAGGGCGAGCAGGGCCGCGAGATCCTCCTCGCTCTCCTCGCCTTTGGCGCGGCCCACGGCCTTGGCCAGTTCGGCGATGGTGGGCGATTCGAAGAGGGCCGTCACCGGCAGGTCGGCGGCGAGGCGGTTGCGGATCTGGGTGACCATCTGAATGGCGAGGAGCGAGTGGCCGCCCAGCTCGAGGAAGCTGTCTTCGACGCCGACGGGCGCGATGCCGAACAGCTCCTCCCAGAGGGTGGCGAGGGCTTCCTCGCGTTCGCCCCGCGGCGCCACGTAGGGGGTGGAAAGGGCCGGCCGTGCCGATTTTTCGCCGCCGGAGTGGAGAGTGCCCACCTGGGCGAGAAACGTCTCCGCGGTCACCGCGTCGGCCTCGGCGATCAGGCCGTGGACCGGACGGGAGGAGATGACGGCGCGGGGAAGGCCCGAGGCCAGGAGGCGCAGGAGGGCGTCGCCGCTCTTCTCCGGGGGGATGCCCCAGGCGTCCAGACTTTGCTCGACCTCATCCGGCTGGAGACCGGCGAGGCCGCCCGCCGCGGCCACCAGCCAGCCGTGCCACTGGTACGGGTCCCAATGCGCCACCAGGGTCCGAGTGCCGCCCGCCGCCGCCCGGCGCTGGGCCAGGGCGTCGAAAAAGCTGCCGGTGGCGGCGAGGTCGAGCTGGCCCAGGCCGCCGGTGAAGGCCAGGGTGGAGGACATGAGGAGGACGAAGCCCGGCCGGTCAACCTCTTGATCGATCGCGGCGAGCCAGGCCTCGGCCCCCTGCGTGGCGGGCTCGATCGAGGCCAGGAGGGACTCGGCCGTCTTGAGCTGGACGAGGCCGCCGGTGAAGGCGCCGCCGGTGTGGAAGACGCCGTCGATCTTCCCCAGGGTCGCCCGCGCCGCGGCCAGCACCGCCGCCGGCTCGCCCGCCGGGAGAGCGGCCACGCGGGCGTCGAGCTTGTTCACCAGGAACTCGGCCAGCGCCGCGCCGCCGCCGTGCTGGCCATCGGTGACCAGGTACGCGCCTCCCGGCGAGATCTCCGCCATGGGCAGAGCTACCGGCGCGAAATCGCGCACCCAGCGCTGCCGGCCACGCAGGGCCACGGCGCTGCCTCCGGCCGCGGCGCCGAGGCGGGCCTCGGCGAGGATCTGATCGACGAGGCGATCAGGCTGCGATCCGATATCCACACTGGAGCAGCTCAGCCCCGCCGACTCCTGGTGGATCACCTTGACGGCGCCGAGGACGGTCGCCTTGGCCGGATGGACGGGATCGCCGTCCATCACCTCGTGCAGACCGTTGGCGACGACCGTGATGTGCATGGGGACGCTCGTCCCCGCCTGCGCCAACAGGACGAGGCTCAGCAGCCCCGCCTCCTGGGCCTCGCGATAGGTGGGCTCCCCTGCCGTCACGCCCCAGAGGTGGACGACATGAGCAGGGCCACCCTTCAGCAAGGAGGCGTAGTCGAGACCCGGCTCCCGCCGCGCCGTCGCGACCGTGCGTCCCTCCTGGCGCAGCCGCTCCGCGATCTTCTCGCCGAGGCCCGTCTCGTCGAGGAAGATCAGCCAGCCGCCCTCATCTTCCCTTGCGGCAGCCGCCGGCAGAGGCGCCTGCTTCCACGACGGCGTCCAGAACCAGTCCGCGACGTCCGCTCTAGGAGCGGTCTCCGTCGCCTGGGTCGTACCGGGCGCGGGCGGATCGATCCAGTACCGCTGCCGCTCGAACGGATAGGTGGGCAGGCGGACCTTGCGCCGCCGCTCGCCCGCGAAGAGGGCAGCGGAATTCCAGCGCCCGCCGGCCGTCCACAGGCGCCCGAGAGCGCCGAGAAGGCCGGCCTGCTCTCCCCCCTCTCCCGCCCGGCCCAAGGTGGTGGCGGTCGCCGCCGCGACAGCGTCCGGGATCTGGTAGACGAGGGTCGTGAGCGTGCCGCCCGGCCCCACCTCCACGGTGATCTGGTCCGGCTCCCGCAACAGCTCGGCGAGCCCCTCCGCGAAGCGCACGGGCTGCGTCATGTGGCGGGACCAGTAGCCGGGGTCGGCCAGATCGGCGGCGGTGATCCAGGTGCCGGTAACGTTGGAGATGTACGGAATGCTCGCCGCCGAGACCGGCAGGGCGCGGGCGATCTCGGTCAGCGGCGCCATGGCCGGCGACATCATCCGCGAATGGAAGGCGTGGGTGGTGGAGAGGCGGATGCAGGTGACACCGCGTCCGGAGAGGATCGTCTCCAACTCCCCCACCGCCGCGTCGGGCCCGGCCACGACGCAGAAGTGGGGACCGTTGGTGACCGCGAGCGACAGCTCTCCGCTTGACAGCAGCGGCGCGACCTCGGCCTCCGGCAGCGGCACGGCGAGCATCGCCCCGCCGGGAAGCTCCTGAATAAGCTTCGCCCGCTTGGTGACCAAGCCCAGGGCGTCCTCCAGCGACAGGACGCCCGCGAGCGTCGCCGCCACGTATTCGCCCAGGCTGTAGCCGATCATCGCCCGCGGCTGCACGCCCCAGGACATCAGCAGCCGCGCCAGCGCGTACTCGACGGCGAAGACGGCGGGCTGGGCGTTCTCCGTGCGGGCCAGGCGCTGCCCTGCTTCGTCGAGAGACGCGGCGTTGCGCCGCAACAGGGCGCGAAGATCGGGCTCGGATGAGCTGCCGGCCTGAGCGCCCGCGAACATCACCTCCCGGAGATCGATCCCCAGGATCTCCGCGCAGCGATCGATCTCGGCGGCGAAGACGGGCTCGGAGCCGTACAGCTCCCGCCCCATGCCGGGCGCCTGATCTCCCAGGCCCGGGAACAGGAACACCACCGGCCGCTCGCTGCCCTCAAAGGTGCCCCACGAGCCCCGGCCCTCCCGTAGCGCGGCGATCGCCTCGGCGCGGTCGCGGGCGACCACCGCCCGGCGCCAGGCGAACGCCTTGCGCCCCGTCTGCAAGGTGAAAGCGACATCCGCCAGATCGTCCGCCAGATCCAGGTCTTCCCTCTCCAACCGGTCCGCCAGGCGACCGCAGGCCGCGTCCAGGGCCGCCTCCGTGCGGGCCGAGATGGTGAGAAGCTGAAAGGGCCGGGAAGGACCTCCAGCCTCCACCGGCGGCGCCTCCTCCAGCACGGCGTGGACGTTGGTGCCGCCGAGCCCGAAGGAGCTGACGCCGGCCCGCCGTGGCGAGCGGTCCGCCGGCCAGGGCTCGGCTTGAGTCGGAACGCGGAACGGCCCGAAATCGGCCTGCGGGTTGGGCCGCTCGAAGTGCAGGCTGGGGGGAATCGTGCCGTGCTCCAAGGCCAGGGCCGTCTTGATCAGCCCGGCGATACCCGCCGCGGTGTTGAGATGGCCGACGTTGGTCTTCACCGAGCCGAGGGCGCAGGAGCCCGTGCCACCGGCCGCCGCGAAGGCCTGGTTGAGGGCCGCCACCTCGATGGGATCGCCCAGGGCCGTGCCACTGCCGTGCCCCTCGACGTAGGCGATGGAGGCCGGCTCGACCCCCGCCATCAGCAGGCTTTCGGTGATCACGTCCGCCTGCCCCTCGACGCTGGGAGCCGTGAAGCCCACCTTGCCGGAGCCGTCGTTGTTCACCGCCGAGCCGCGAATCACTGCGTAGATGGAGTCGCCATCCGCCAAGGCGTCGCCCAGGCGTTTCAAGACCACGACACCACAGCCGTTGCCCACCACGGCACCGCCGGACGCCGCGTCGAAGGCCCGGCAGTGGCCATCCGGCGAGGTGATGGCCCCCTCTTGATAAAGGTAGCCCTCCTTCTCGGGCAGGGCGATCGAGACCGCTCCGGCCAACGCGAGGTCGGACTCGCCCGAGAGCAGGCTCTGGCTCGCCATGTGGACGGCCGTGAGCCCCGTCGAGCACGCCGTCTGCACCAGCACGCTCGGTCCCTTGAGGTTCAGCTTGTAGGAGAGGCGGGTGGCGAGGAAGTCGCGGTCGTTGAGCAGCAGGGCCTGGAGACCGCCCACCGTCGCGAGCAGACCGGCGTTGGGCATCAGGTTCGAGAAGAGGTAGGAGCTGGTGCCCGAGCCGGCGTAGACGGCCGCCCGCGCGCCGGCCCGGTCGGGGTCCTGGCCCGCGTCCTCCAGAGCCTCCCAGGCGCATTCGAGGAGGATGCGATGCTGCGGGTCCATCACCTCGGCTTCGCGCGGGGTGAAGCCGAAGAAGGCGGCGTCGAAATTCTCCACGCCGTCGAACACCGCGCGGGCGCGGACGTAGGCGGGATCGGCCAGCAGCGACGGCTCGACCCCCGCGGCCAGCAGCTCTTCCTCGGAGAAAAAGGAGACCGACTCCACGCCGTCGCGGAGGTTCTCCCAGAAACGCTCCAGGGTCGGCGCGCCGGGAAACCGGCCGGCCATGCCAATAATCGCGATACCGGCGATGGCAGTAGCCTCCTGGGGCTGGGAATCGTCTTCACTCATCGGAGTTTCGCTCCACGTTGATCAATCGCCGGAACGGCCCCGGCGGCCGGCCCGGGCCTGGCTCATCTGCCGCAACGCTTCCTGCCGGCCCCGGCTGCGGGCGCGGCCCGCCTCGACTTTCTCGTTCAAAGCCTCTTGCAAGGCTTCTACCCGCGGCGCCTCGGCGAGGTGCCGGGCCAGCGAGGCGATGGTGGGGTGGCGGAACAGGTCGGTGACCGCGACGTCCACTCCCAGCGCGGCCTTGAGACGGCTGTGCAGCTTGACGATGCGCAGCGAGCTGCCACCCGACTCGAAGAAGTTGTCGTGGACGCCCACCACCGGGAGATCGAGCACCTCCCGCCAGACCGTGCCAATCCGGCGCTCAAGGTCGTTGCGCGGCGCCACGAATCCCTCGTCCGAGCCCTGAATCCTCTGTGGCGACGGCAGGGCGGCGCGGTCGACCTTGCCGTTGGCGGTGAGCGGCAGGGCGTCGAGGAGCACGAAGTCCCTGGGCACCATGGGCTCGGGAAGCGTCCGCAACAGGGCCTCGCGCAGCTCGGCCGGAGCGGGCGCCGGCGTCCCCGGCGGTGACGGCGCCACGACGTAGCCCACCAGCCGCGGCTCCGTCCCGGTGGCCTCCGCGGTCACCACGGCCTCGCGCACGCCGGGCAGGCGCAGTAGGGCCGCCTCGATCTCCTCCAGCTCGATGCGGTAGCCGCGAATCTTGACCTGGAAGTCGTCGCGGCCGAGGAACTCCAACTCGCCGTCCGGGCGCAGGCGGACCCGGTCGCCCGTCCGGTAGAGCCGCTCGCCGAAGCCGTTGAATGGATCGGGCACGAAGCGTTCCGCCGTGGCCTCCGGCCGGCCGAGGTAGCCGCGGGCCAGCCCCGCGCCGCCGATCGTCAGCTCGCCGGGGACGTTCACGGGAAGAGGCCGCAAGGCGCCGTCGAGCACGTGGACCCGGCAGTCGGCGACCGGCCGGCCGATGGACGGCGTGCCCGGCTCCGGTGGAGTCCTGCCAAAGGTGGCCACCACGGCGTTCTCGGTAGGACCGTACTGATTGAAGAGGGCGAAGGGCAGACCGGGCGGCGGGCCGGAGTGCAGGCGGTCGCCGCCGGTGGTCAGGACGCGCAACGCCATCTCCCCAGGCCAGGGCTCCGTGAGCACCGCCTGGGCCAGCGGCGTCGGCAGGAAGCAGGCTGTGATCTCCTCGGCCGCCAGCCAGGCCACCAGCCTGGCGGGATCGCGGCGGATCTCGTCGAACGGCACGTGGAGGCTCGCGCCCGCCGCCAGAGTGGGCCAGATTTCGAGCACGGTGGCGTCGAACCCTGGAGCCGCGACCTGGGTGGCCCGGCTGGCCGGGCTCAGCCCATAGGTCCGCCGGTACCACGCCGTCACTTTCGCCAGACCACGGTGGGTGATCACGACACCCTTGGGCCGGCCCGTCGAGCCCGAGGTGTAGATGACGTAGGCCGCATTCTTCGGATCGACATCAACCCGAGCGATCTCCTGGCGGTCCCTCGGGTCCCTGCCGTCCTCTCCCCCCGGCCCCAGCCGTACCACCTCGGCGCCCTGGAGATCCGGCAGCTCCAACCCCTCCTGCGTCAGCAGGACGCGGACTTCCTGGCCGCTCCACGCGTCCGCGAGCTGCCACTCCAGACGCTCCCGGGGATGGGCCGGATCGAACGGGACGAAGGCGCCGCCCGCCGTCAGCACGGCGAGCTGCGCCACGACCATCTCCGCCGAGCGCTCCATCAGCACCGGCACCCGCGTCTCGGGAGCGACGCCCAGGGCGCGCAGATGGCCGGCGAGGCTTTGAGCCCGGAAGGCGAGCTCACCGTAGGTGAGACGCACGCCGTCCGCCGCCAGGGCCAAGGCGCCGGGGGCTTCCGCGGCCCGGGCCACGATCTGGAGATGGACCGGCGTATCGTCGAAGCCAGCCGCCGGTTCGTTCCACTCGTCGAGAACCTGGTGCATCTCGCCCGCGGAGAGGAGCGGCAAGTCTTCGACAGGCATGCCGGGCGCCGCCGCCAAACCCTCCAGCAGGGTGGTGAAATGGCCGAGCAGGCGGGCGATGGTAGACACCTCGAAGAGGTCGGTGCGGTACTCCAGCCAGCCGCCGAAGCCCTCCGCGAAGATCAGCGACAGATCGAACTTCGCCGTGCCGGCGGGCGCCTCCTCAGGCGCCAGCGTGAGGTCCGGCAGGGCAAGGGGCGCGAGCGGCGCGTTCTGGACCACCAGGGCGGCCTGGAAGAAAGGTGTGCGGGAGAGGTCGCGCTCCGGTTGCAGCTCCTCGACCAGCTTCTCGAACGGCAGATCCTGATGGGCATAGGCGCCGAGCGTCGTCTCGCGGAGCTGGCGCAGCAGCTCGCGAACCGTGCGGCTCCTTCCGAGATCCGCCCTCAGCACCAGGGTGTTGACGAAGAAGCCGATCAGCCCCTCGGTCTCCAGCCGGTTGCGGTTGGCGATGGGCGCGCCGATCGCGAGATCCCGCTGGCCGGAGAGGCGCGACAGAAGGGCGAGTAGGGCGGAGGCGAGAACCATGAACGTCGTCGCGCTCTCGTTACGGGCCAGAGCAGCCAGCCGCCCGGAGAGCTCGCCGTCGAGGCGGAACGGCCGCTGGGCGCCCTGAGCCGTCATCACCGCCGGCCGCGGATGGTCGGTGGGCAGGTCGAGGGCCGCCGGCAGCCCCTGGAGCTGCCAGCGCCAGTAGCCGATCTGGCGCTCCAGCCGCTCGCCGGAGAGCCACCGGCGTTGCCAGGCCGCGAAGTCGGCGTACTGAACGCCCAGCTCGGGGAGCGGCGACGGCGTGCCTTCCAGGGCCGCGCTGTAGAGCGCCGCCACCTCCCGCATCAGCACGCCCAGCGACCACAGGTCGGAGACGATGTGATGCAGGGTGAGGAGCAGGGTGTGATCCGCCGGCGCCAGCCGCAGGAGAACGATGCGCAGCAGGGGACCGTTGGCGAGATCGAACGGCCGGCTGGACTCCTCGGCGGCGAGGCGCCGGCGCTCGGCCTCTCGCGCCGGCACGGGAAGCCCGGAAAGGTCCGCCTGGGGCAGGCTCCTGTCCGCGGCCGGCGCGATCTTCTGCGCGGGCTCGCCGTCGCGCTCGGGGAAGACCGTGCGAAGCGTCTCGTGACGGCGGACGACTTCGCGCAGAGCGGCGGCAAGTCCCGCAACGTCCAACCCGCCGTGGAGACGCAGGGCGAGCGGCACGTTGTAGACCGCGCCGCCGCCACTTTCGAGCCGGTCGAGGAACCACAGCCGCTCCTGGGCGAAGGAGAGGGGAAGCTCCCCCGTGCGGTCCACGGGGACGATCGGCGCCGGCGCCTCACCGCCGCTCTCTCGCGCCGCTTCGACCGCCCGCGCCAGCTCGCCGAGCGTCGGCGCCTCGAACAGCCGGCGCAGGGGGAGGTCGACCGAGCAGGACTCGCGGACCCGTGAGATCACCTGGGTGGCGAGCAGGGAGTGGCCGCCGAGGTCGAAGAAGCTGTCGTGCAGGCCGACCTTCTCGACGCCCAGGACGAGACTCCAGATGCCCGCCAGCAGCTCCTCCAGCGGTGTGGAGGGAGCCACGAAGCCGGCGCCGCCGCCCACGGACACCTCAGGGGCCGGCAACGCGCGGCGATTCACCTTGCCGCTGTTCGTCAGCGGCAGGGCGTCGAGCCGCATCCAGAGGGTGGGCACCATGTAGTCGGACAGCGTCGCCGCGAGGAAGGCCCGCAGCTCGGCCCACGGCGGCTCCGGTCCTTCCCGGAAGACGCACCAGGCGGCGAGGCGCCTGGCGCCAACACTGCTCCCGCCGGCCTCTCCCCCGCGCACCCCGGCCACGGCCTGAAGCACGGCCGGGTGGCGGGCGAGGGCGGTCTCGACCTCGGACAGCTCGATGCGGTAACCCCGCACCTTCACTTGGGTGTCGCCACGCCCCAGGTATTCAAGAGTGCCGTCCGGCAGCCAGCGGGCGAGGTCGCCTGTGCGGTAGAGGCGCTCGCCCGCGGTGCCGGCGAACGGATCGGGCACGAAGCGCTCGGCCGTCAGGGCGGGGCGCGCGAGATAACCCCGGGCGAGGCCCGCTCCCCCCAGGTACAGCTCGCCGGGCACGCCGGCCGGCACGAGCCCCTGGGCGGGACCGAGCAGGAAGACGCGAGCGTTGTCGTAGGGCCGGCCGATGGAGGGGCGCTCGGGCCAGGCGGCGGGATCGCCGTCCAGGGTCAGCCACGTGGCGACGTGCGTCTCGGAGGGCCCGTAGTGGTTGAACAGCACGGCTCCCGGCAGGGCGGCGAAGAGGGCCCGCACCTGCGGCGTGACGTAGAGCTGCTCGCCGGCCGCCATGACCTCCCGCAGGGAGAGGTCCGCGGCGATCTCCGCCGCCTCCGCCGCGGCCACGGCGAGCTGCTGGAGGGCCACGAGCGGCGCGAACAACCGTTCCACCTTCTCCGCCGCCAGCAGGCGCAACAACGCCGGCGCGTCGCGCCGGGTCTCCTCGGAGACGAGCACCAGGGCGCCGCCCGACGCCCAGGTGGAAAACGCTTCCTGGAAGGAGACGTCGAAGGCGAGGGGCGCGAGTTGGAGGGTGCGCGCGCCCGCGCCGGCCCCGGAGGTGCGGAGCTGCCAGGCGAGCATGTTGGCGATCGCCTCGTGAGTCATGGCGACCCCCTTGGGGCGGCCGGTCGAGCCCGAGGTGTAGATCAGGTAGGCGAGATTTTGCGGCCCCGTCCGGAGATCCTCGAAGTCCTCTTCGCCGCCTTGCGCATCCAGCTCGAGGATCGTCAACCCCGGAGCCGGCGGCAGCAGACCGGCCAGGGAGCGTTGGGTGAGGATGACGGGCGCGCCCGCATCCTCCACCATCAAGCGCAGGCGCTCGGGCGGGTTCGCGGGATCGAGGGGCAGGTAGGCGCCGCCGGCCTTCAAGGCGGCGAGGACGGCCACCCACTGCTCCACCGATCGCTCGCAGAGAATGCCCACGGGCACGTCCGGACCCACGCCCAAGGACCGCAGCCGGCGAGCCAGGGCGCCGGCCCGGCGCTCCAGCACGGCATAGGTCAGCCGCTCGCCGCCGAACACCAGGGCCGCCGCGTCCGGCGTGCGTGCCGCCTGCGCCGCCACGAGGTCGTGGACCCGCGGCACCCGGGGATGCGGCACGGGGCTCCGGCTCCAGGCCAGGAGCTGCCGCCGCTCTGCCGCGGGCAGCAGGGGGAGGTCCGAGAGGCGGGTCCCCGGTGAGGCGACAGCCCCGGCGAGCAACGTCGCGAAGCGCTCCACCAGCCGGCCGGCCGTGACGTCGTCGAACAGGTCGCGGTTGAGCTCCAGGCTGCCGGAACTCTCGCCCACGTAGAGGGTCAGGTCGAACTTGGCGGTGGGAGAGGCTACGTCCACCCTCTCGGCCGCGATCTCCGGCAGGTCGAGATCCGGGGCCGGCGGCGCCAGCACCAGCATGACCTGGAACAGAGGCGTGCGCCCGGATTGCCGCTCCGGCGCCAGTTCCTCCACCAGCCGCTCGAACGGCAGATCCTGATGGGCATACGCCTCCAGGGTGGCGGCGCGGGCGCGGCGGGCGATCTCGGCGAAAGCCGGGTCGTCCCCGAGGTCGAGACGCAGGGCCAGGGTGTTGGTGAAGAAGCCGATGAGGCCCTCGGTCTCCAGGCGGTTGCGGTTGGCGATGGGCGAGCCCACCACGAGGTCCGTCTGAAACGTGTGCCGGGCCAGCAGGGCGTCGAAGGCGGCGAGGAGGGCCATGAACAGGGTCCACCCCTCGCGCCGGCCCTGGGCCCGCAGCTCCACGAGCAGCCCCTCGGGAAGGGTGAAGGGGATCTGCCCGGCCCGCCAGGTGGGCACCGCCGGGCGCGGCCGGTCCGTCGGCAGCTCCAGCGATTCCGGAGCGCCGGCCAGCACCCGCCGCCAGTGGGCCAGCTCGCCGGCGAGCACCTCGCCGGCCAGCCAGTTCCGCTGCCAGACGGCGAAGTCGGCGTATTGCACGGGCAAGGCGGGCAGGACGGCGCCCCGGTAGAGCGCGGCCAGCTCGCGCAGCACGATCGGGAGCGACCAGGCGTCGGAGACGATGTGATGCATGGCGACGGCCAGCAGGTGGTCCTCGGCGCCGAGACGGAGCAGAGCCGTACGGGCGAGCGGCCCGGTGGCGAGATCGAACGGCCGCCGCGCCTCGTCCGCCAGCAGCCGCCCGGCTTCGTCCTCGCGCCGGGCCTCGGGCAGGGCGGACAGGTCGATCGAGGGCATCGCCACGGGCGCCGGATCGAGAATCACCTGGAGCGGCTCGGGGGACCCCGGAGAGACCTCGCGGAAGACCGTGCGCAGCGACTCGTGGCGCCGGGCGATCTCCGACAGCGCGCCAGCCAGCGCCTCCGGCTTCAGGGGGCCGCGCAGGCGCAGGGCGCCAGGGACGTTGTACGCCGGGCTCCCGGGCTCCAGGCGATGGAGGAACCAGAGCCGCCGCTGCGCGTAGGAGAGGGGCATGCCCTGCGGCTCCCGCGGCACGGGGACGATCTCCGGGATCTTCGGGATCTCCGGCCTCGTCGGCCCGTTTTGCAGCGCCGCCAGCCGGCGCGCGAGGGACGCGGGAGTCGGCGCCTCGAACAGCAGGCTCAAAGGGACGTCGACGCCGAAAACGCCTCGCACCCGCGACGCCAGGCGGGTGGCGAGCAGCGAGTGGCCGCCGAGGTCGAAGAAGTCGGACTCCGGCCCCACCGGGTCGACTCCCAGCACGTCGGCCCACAGGCCGGCCAGCAGCTCCCCTGCGGCCGAGAACGGAGCCGCGCCTGCCACCGGCGCCGCTTCGGGCGACGCCACGGCAGACAGCGCGCGGCGGTCGAGCTTGCCGGTCGCCGTCAGCGGCAGAGCGTCCAGCCGCACGATCCGCGACGGGATCATGGTTTCCGTCAGGCTGCGACGGAGAAACTCCCGCAGCGCGGCCGGCGCGACGTCCGCCTCGACGGCATCGGCCGCCGCCACGACCCAGGCTACGAGACGCTCGCCCGCCAATTCGGAGATCATTGCCCCCACCGCGGCGGCCCGCACCCCTGGATGGAGGACGAGCGCGGCCTCGACCTCCGCCGGCTCGATGCGCACCCCCCGCACCTTCACCTGCTGGTCGGCGCGGCCCAGAAACTCCAGGGTGCCGTCCGGCAGCCGGCGCGCGAGGTCGCCCGTGTCGTAGAGGCGCCCGCCGTCCTCTCGGGAATCGGGAACGAACCGCTCCGCCGTGAGGTCCGGCCGGCCCAGGTAGCCCCGGGCCACGCCGGGGCCGCCCACGTGCAGCCGCCCGGCGACGCCCACCGGAACATCCTGTCCCCTGGCGTCCAGCAGGTGAATGCGGGCGTTGCCGATGGGCCGGCCGATCGGCACCCGGTCCCCGGGCTCGCAGACCCAGCGGGTCGTGTCGATCGAGATCTCGGTCGGACCGTACTGGTTGTCGAGCGGAACGGCGGGCAGGCGCTCCAGGAAGCGGTCCCGCATCTCGGGAGTCAACACCTCGCCGCCGGAGAACACCTGGCGTAGGGCGGAGCACTTCTCGACTCCCTCCTCGCCCAGGAAGGCCGCCAGCAGCGTGGGCACGAAGTGGACGACGGTGACGCCCTGCCGCGCGATCGTTTGTGTAAGGTAGGCGGCGTCCTGGTGGCCGTCGGGCCGGGCGACCACCAGCCGCGCCCCGGCCAGCAGCGGCGCGAACACCTCCCAGATCGAGAAGTCGAAGCTGAACGACGCCTTGAACAGCACCGTGTCGGCCGCCGTCAGCCGGTAGGTCTCCTGCGCCCAGAGGAGCCGGTTGACGAGCCCGCGGTGAGGCAGCATCACGCCCTTGGGACGCCCTGTGGAGCCCGAGGTGTAGAGGACGCAGGCGAGGTTGCTCGGGGTCGCGCGCGGCCCCTCGGCCTCTCCCTCACCGCTCTCCTCGAAGATCACCGCCGGGATGTCAGGCAGGCGGTCGCGCAGCCCGGCGCGGGTGAGCACGATGGCCGCTCCCGCATCCTCAAGGAGCAGGGCCAGGCGCTCGGACGGATATCCAGGATCGAGCGGCAGCCAGGCGCCACCCGCCTGTAGCACGGCCAGCATGCCGGCGACCATCTCCGGCGAGCGTTCGACGCACAGCCCCACCACGCTCTCCGGACCCACGCCCGCGCGCCGCAGCCGGCCGGCCAGAGCCGTGGACCGCGCCAGCAGCTCGCGGTAGGTCAGAGATAGCTCGTCTGAAATGACAGCCGGAGCGTCCGGCGTCCGCGCCGCCCGGGCGGCCACCAGCTCGTGCAGGCAGAGATCCTGAGGATAGGCCGCCGCCGTGTCGTTCCACTCGCCCGCGAGCTGCCAGCGCTCCGGCACCGAGAGGAGCGGCAGCTCGGAGACGCGCCGCGCGGGATCGGCCGCCGCGCCGGCCAGCAAGGCCCGGTAGTGGCCGGCCAGGCGATCGATCGTCGCCGCTTCGAAGAGCGAGGTGCGGTACTCCAGCGCGCCCGTCACTCCGCCTTCCATCTCGTGCAGGGAGAGGGTGAGGTCGAGCTTGGCCGCCGTCGTCTCGTAGTCGGCGAAGCCGACCTCCAGCCCCGGCAGGCGCAAGGCTCCGCCCGGCGTGCTGAGGAGCGAGAGCATGGCCTGGAAGATGGGCGTGCGAGCGGCGTCGCGGGGCGGCTGCAGCTCCTCCACCACGCGTTCGAACGGCACGTCCTCGTGGGCCTGCGCCTCCCGCACCTGGTCGCGCACCCGCCGCACCAGCTCGCCAAAGCCGGGCTCCCCCGCCAGGGGCGCCCGGAGCGCCAGGGTGCTGACGAAAAAGCCGACCAGCTCTTCGAGGTCCGGCCGGCCGCGCCCCGCCGAGGCGATTCCCACCGCGAAATCATCCTGGCCGGCATGGCGGGCCAGCAGAGAGAAAAAACCGCTCAGGAGGACCGAGAACAGGGTCGTCCCCTCGCTTCGAGCGGTCTCCCGCAAGGACCGCGTCAGCTCCGGCGAGAGGTCCAGCCGCCGGGTCGCCCCGGCGGGGTCCATCACCGCCGGCCGCGGCTTGTCCGTGGGCAGCTCCAACGCGGGGACGCCTCCCAGCTCGCGGCGCCAGTAGGCGAGCTGGGCGTCGAGGATCGGCCCGGTCAGCGCCTGCCGCTGCCAGAACGCCCAGTCGGCGTAGCGGAAAGGCAGGGGCGGCAGGGGTTCGCCGCCGTACACCGCTCCCAGGTCGCGGAGGAGGATCTGCAACGACCAGCCGTCCGCCGCGATGTGGTGGACCGTGATCACCAGCACGTGCTCGGCCGCCGCCAGCCCCAGGAGGAGGAAGCGCACGACCGGCCCCCGCTGGAGATCGAAAGGCCGCGCCACCTCGGCCCGGATCGCCCCTTCGGGGGTCCCCCCCAAGACGATTCGCGGCAAGGGTGCGGAGCCTGAGAACGGCAGCACGGTCTGGATCGGCTCGCCCGTCTCGGCGCTCACCGAGTACACCGTGCGCAGCGGCTCGTGGCGGCGGATCACCTCCCCCAGGCTGGCGGCCAGAAGGTCTTCGTCGAGCGTGCCGGTGAGGCGCAGGGCCACGCCGACGTTGTAGGCCGCGCTCTCCGGCTGCAGGCGATCGAGGAGCCAGAGACGCTGCTGCGCGAAGGAGAGGGGATGCGGACCGGCGGTGGCGGCGGGGATCGGTGGGATGAAGGTGACTTCCGGACGGACCTGCTCGTCGAGCCACCGCGCCAGGCCGGCTACGGTGGGCGCCTGGAACAGGGCGGCCACCGGCACCTCGACGCCGAAGGCCTCCGCGGCGCGGAACGCCGCCCGCACGGCCAGCAGCGAATGGCCGCCGAGGGCGAAGAAGTCGTCGTGGACTCCCAGGCGCTCCAGGCCGAGCACCTGGCGCCAGACGGCGGCCAGCTTCTCCTCGGTCGCCGTCCGCGGCGCGGCGTCTCCCGCCGCGGCGGATGGCCCCGGCTCAGGCAGCGCCTTGCGGTCCACCTTGCCGTTCGGCGACAGCGGCAACGCCGGCAGCACCTTCCAGGCCGTAGGGACCATGGCGCCGGGCAGAAGGGTACGCAGGTGGGCGGCGAGCTCCGCCGGCAACTCCTCCGCATCCTCCGGCTTCTCGGGCACCACGTAGCCCACCAGCCGCGCCCCCTGGGCGCTCGAACGCAGAGCCGCCACCGCCTGCCGCACCGCCGGGTGGCGCTCCATTGCGGCCTCGATCTCCCCCAACTCCATGCGGAAGCCGTGGAGCTTCACCTGGTGGTCGAGCCGGCCGAGGAAATCGAGCTGGCCGTCCGGCAGCAGCCGCGCCCGGTCGCCGGTGCGGTACATTCGGCCCCCGGCGGTCCCGAAGGGATCGGGGACGAAGCGCTCCGCCGTCAGCTCCGGCCGGCCCAGATAGCCCCGCGCCAAGCCGTCGCCCGCCAGGCAAAGCTCGCCGGGAACGCCCACCGGCAGCGCTTCGCCGTGCCGGCCCAGCACCCTCGCCTGCGTGTTGGCGAGCGGCCGCCCGATGGTGACGAGGGAGGTCCCCCGGGGCACCACCGTCCAGGTGGAGTAGGTCGTGTCCTCGCTGGGACCGTACAGGTTGACGACACGCTCGACCTGGGGATGCCTGTAGAGCCGCTCGACGAGGTCCGCCTTGAGCGCCTCGCCCGCCAGGTTGACGGTGCGCAGGCCCGCCGGCAGTGGCCTTCCCACCAGCTCCGCCATGGGCGAGGGGACGGCGTTGACCAGCGTCACCTCCGCCATCGCCGCGAGCTGCGGCAGTCCGACGACGTTCGGAGCCAGGATCACCCGGCCACCCATCGCAAGGGGCACGAAGATCTCGAAGATCGAGAGGTCGAAGCAGACCGAGGTCGCGGCCAACACCCCGTCGAGGTCGGCGCGCGGGAAGGCGTCCAAGGCCCAGCGTACGAGGGTGACGGCGCTGCGGTGCGCGATTCCCACGCCCTTGGGCCGGCCGGTCGAGCCCGAGGTGTAGATGACGTAGGCCAGATTGCTCTCGCCGGCCTCCGCCGCCGAATCGGGGCTCGCATCGCCCAGGTCGTCCAGGTCGAGCCGGTCGAGCAGAACCTGGGGACCGCTGAAGAAGCCGAAGCGGCCGGCCAGGGCCGATTCGGTGACCAGCAGCTCCGCTCCGGAGTCGGCGAGCATCAGCTCCAGCCGCTCCTGGGGATAGGCCGGATCGAGCGGCACGTAGGCGCCACCGGCCTGGAGAATGCCGAGGATCGCCGCCACGAGGTCCGGCGTGCGCTCCAGGCAGAGGCCTGCCCGCACCTCGGGTCCCACGCCGAGCCCTTTCAGATGCCCGGCGAGGCCTCCCGCCCGCGCCATTAGCTCGCGGTAGGTCAGGCTCTCGCGCTCCCCCACCACGGCCACGGCGTCCGGCGTGCGCGCCGCCTGCGTCGCCACGAGGTCATGGAGTCCGAGGCCCCGGGGATACACGGCGCCGGTGTCGTTCCACTCCGCACCGACCTGCTGAAGCTCGGTAGCGGTAAGGAAAGGGAGATCCGACAGGTGAGTGACCGGATCGACCCCGGCCATGCCCTCCACCAGCGTCCGCCACTGGCCGAGCAGTCGATCGATCGTGACCGGCTCGAAGAGGGCGACGGGATACTCGGCGAGCACGTCCCAGCCGCCGCCGGAGCGGGGGGAGACGGCGAGGAGGAGATCGAGCTTGGCGGTGCCGCTGTGGCGCCGCACCGGCTCCAGGTCGAGCCCGGCCGCCGTGCGCGACGGCAGGGGCTCCTCAAGAACGAACATCGCCTGGAAGAGAGGGTTCTGGCCCAGGGCCCGGTTCGGCTGCAGCGTCTCGACCACTATCTCGAAAGGGAGATCCTGGTGGGCGTAGGCGCCGAGGGCCGCCTCCCGCACCCGCGCCAGCAGATCGTGCAACGACGGATCGTCCTCCGCCCGCACGTCGAGCACCAGCGTGTTGACGAACAGGCCGATCAGCCGCTCCACCTCGGGGCGGCGGCGGTTGGCCACAGGTGTCCCGACCGGGATCGCCGCCTCGCCGGTAAGCCGCGCCAAGAGGATCTGGAAGGCGCCGAGGAGGACCATGAACAGGGTGACCCCCTCGCGCCGGGCGAGCCGCTCGACGGCCTCGACGGTCTCCGCCGGCACCGAGAGCGCGCGCACGGCGCCCCGCGAATCGCGCATCGCCGGCCGCGGACGATCGGCCGGCAGCTCCAGCACCGGCAGTCCCGCGAGCCGCCCCCGCCAGTAGTCGAGCTGCCGCTTCAGCGTTTCCCCCGCCAGCCCTTCCGCCTGCCAGGCCGCGTAGTCGGCGTACTGCACCGGCAGGGGCCTGAGCGCCGCGCCGCCGCCATAGAGAGCCGACAGCTCGTCGAGGAACAGAGCCAGCGACCAGCCGTCCGACACGATGTGGTGGAAGGTCACGAGCAGGCGATGCTCCTCCCCACCCAGCCGCAGCAGAAAGCCCCGGCAGAGGGGGCCGCGGGCGAGATCGAAGGGACGCGCCGCCTCGGCGGCCGCCTGCCTCTCCACCTCGGTCTCTCGCAGGCCCGCCGGCAGCGCGGACAGGTCGATCCGCGGCAGCGGTCCCTTCGCAGGCTCGACCCGCTGGAACGGCTCGCCGTCCCGCACGGGAAAGACCGTGCGCAGGGCCTCGTGCCGTCTCAACACCTCGGTCCACGCGGCGGTCAGCGCGGAGACGTCGAGAGGTCCCGCCAGACGGACCTCCCCCGGCACGTTGTAGAGGCCCGTGCCCGGCTCGAGCTGCTCCAGGAACCACAGCCGTCGCTGGGCGAAGGAGAGCGGCTGCGGCGTCTCCGAAGTCCGGGGGACAGGCCGGATGGGTGCCACCGCTCCCTGCGACGACAGGGCGGCGATCCGCTCCGCCAGCCGCGCCACCGTGGGCGCCTGGAAGACGGCGGAGAGCGGCAGCTCCACCCCGAAGACACGGGCCACCCGGGCCACCAGTCGTGTGGCGAGCAGAGAGTGGCCGCCGAGGGAGAAAAAGTCGTCATGGATGCCCACCCGCTCGCGCTCCAGGAGAGCCGCCCAGAGCCCCGCCAGCAGCTCCTCGTCGGCCGTCCGCGGCGCCGCCTCCTCTCCCGCCGCCTCCAGCGACCCGGCCCCGGCGCCCAGGAGCCCGAGGGCCGCACGGTCCACCTTGCCGTTGACGTTGAGCGGCAGCGCGTCGAGCGCCACCCAGGCCGTGGGGATCATCGCGTCCGGCAGGCGGTCGCGAAGGAAGCCGCGCAGATCCTCCGGCAGTCGGGGCGCCACGAAGGCCACCAGCCGCCACTCGCCGCCCGACTCTCCCAACGCCAGCACCGCGGCCTCGCGCACCTCGGGGTGCTCCCGCAGCACGGCCTCGATCTCGCCGGGCTCGACGCGGACGCCGCGAATCTTCACTTGGTCGTCCAGCCGGCCGAGGAACTCGAGGGCCCCGTCCGGCCGGCGCCGCGCCAGGTCGCCCGAGCGGTAGAGCCGCGAGCCCGGCACGCCCGTCCCTGCGAATTCATCGGGAACGAAGCGCTCGGCGGTGAGATCCGGCCGGCCCAGGTAGCCGCGGGCCAGCAGGCCGCCCACGCACAGCTCGCCGGGCAAGCCCACCGGCTGCGGATTGCCATGGCGGTCGAGCACCCGGGCGACGCGCCCCGGCAGGGCATGGCCGATGGGTACCGAGCCCGCCTCGCCCTCCTCCGGCCGCACCGCATGCAGGGTGGCCGAGACCACCGCCTCGGTGGGGCCGTAGCAGTTGAGCAGCGGCACGCGGGCGAGCGCCGTCCGGCTCCAGCGGCGGACGGTCTCCGCCCTAAGCTCCTCGCCGTAGGTGCCGAGGAGGCGGAGGCTCGCAGGGATTTCAAAATCGCCAGCGTCCTGCACCCAGCGGCTGAAGAAGGCCGCGGGGAGGTCGACCACCGTCAGCCCCAACGACGCGATCTTCTCGCCCAGCTCGCGCGTGCCCCACAGCTCGGGGCCGCGCAGCACCAGGGTGGCCTCGGCGGCCAGCGCCGAGAAGATCTGCTCCACCGCGGCGTCGAAGCCGGCGGAGGGGAACTGCAACACCCGGTCGCCTGGCGCCATCCGGTAGGCGCTCCCCCAGATCAGGCAGTGCTCGGCCGCCGCGGCGTGGGTGACGCCCACTCCCTTGGGACGCCCTGTAGAGCCCGAGGTGTAGATCAGGTAGGCGAGATGCTCCGGCAGGATCTGAGCCGAGGACGCCGGGTGAGACGACGCTTCAAAGGCATCCAGGAAAACGACTGGAGCACCCGTCTCCGGCAGGCGCCCGGCGACGCGGCGCTGGGTGACCACCGCCGCCGCGCGGGCGTCTTCGAGGATGTAGCCGAGCCGGGCGGGCGAGGAGTCCGGATCGAGCGGGAGATAGACGCCTCCCGCCGCCAGAATTCCCAGAGCGCCGACGACCAGGTCGGCCGAGCGCTCGACACACAGGGCCACCGGCAACTCGGGGCCGATTCCCATGCGCCGCAGATGGAGGGCCAGCACCCCGGCCCGCGACATCAGCTCGCCATAGGTCAAATTCTCCTCGCCGGCCTCCCCCACACCCTCGGCGACCACCGCCAGGGCATCCGGCGACTTCGCCGCCACTTCCGCGACCCGCTCGTGCAGGAGACCGGCAGGAACGCAGACCGAGGCGGGGACGGACCAGTCGTGCAGCAGCTCCCCCTGCTCGGCCGCGGTCAGCAGCGGCAGCTCCGACAACGGACGGTCCGCGCCGGCCACCGCACCGGCGAGCAGGGTCTGGAAGTGCCCCAGCATCCGTTCCGCCGTGGCGGCGTCGAAAAGGCCGGCGTTGACCTCCAGCGACAGCCCGATCGCGCCGGAGGGCAGCTCCGCCGCGTTCAGGGAGATCTCGAGCTGTGCCCGCCGCTCCGCGAGACCGATCGACTCCAGCTCCATACCTCCCAGGCGGATGCGGGCGCCAGTCTCGCCGAGCGCGAAGGCCGGCAGGCCGGGATCGTCGCCGGGACGCCCGCTCTGCAGCGTGAGCATCGCCTGGAACAGCGGCGGGCGGGCGGAATCGCGCACGGGCCGCAGCCGCTCCGTTAGCAGAACGACGGGCAGCTCCGCGTGCTCCAGGCCCGCGAGCGCCGTGCGGCTCGCCCGCTCGACGAGGGTGCCAAAGGAGGGATCGCCCGCGAGGTCCGCCCGCAACGCCACCGGGTTGACGAAGTAGCCCACGACGCCCGCCCACTCCGGGGCGCCACGCCCGGCGGTGGGAGCTCCGACGGCGAAGTCGTCCTGACCCGAATAGCGTCCGAGCTGGGCCTGGAAGGCCGCCAGCAGCGCCGCGAAGAGAGTGGCACCCCGCGCCGCCGCCAGACCGCGCAACGCTCCGGCGAGATCGGCGGGCAGCTCGGCGGCCCGGGAGAGGCCATGCCACGACTGCACCGGCGGCCGTGGCCGGTCGACCGGCAGGTCGAGGTCCCGAACGCCCTCCAGCGCCTGGCGCCAGAAGTCCCACAGCCGCTCGCCTCGGCGCGCCAGGAGCTCCGCCTGCCAGTGGACGAAGTCGCCATATTGGAGGGCCGGCGGCGGTAGCGGCTCGCCGCCGTACAGGGCGCCCAGCTCCCGGGCCACCAGGGCCAGCGACCAGAAATCGCAGACCGTGTGGTGGACGGCCAGCAGCAGCACCCGCTCGCCGCCGGCGCGCTCGTAGACCCGCATCCGCACGGCTGAGCCGCCCGCGAGGTCGAAGGGCCGCCAGGCCTCCTGCCCAAGGCGTGCCAGTAGCCCCTCTTCGCTCCACTCCCGCGCCGGCACCACGGCGAAGTCCGGCGCCACCTTGGGCTCGGCCCGCTGCACGGGTTCGCCGTCCACTTCCCGGATCGCCGTCCGCAGCGCCTCGTGCCGCGCCGTCAGGGCCGCGAGGGCGCGCACCAGCGAGGGAACGTCCAGCCCCCTGCGCACCCGCGCCGCCACGGCCACGTTAATCGCCCCGGCCTCCGGCGCCAACCGTTCCAGGAACCACAGCGCCCGCTGCCCCGGCGACAGCGGCTGATCTCCCTGGAGAGACAAAGACCGCGGCGCCGGCACGTCCGCCAGCGGGGCCGTGGCCAGCTCCGCCAGCAGCCCATCCGCCAGCTCTTCGATGCCCGCGCCGCGCAGCAGCTCGGCGAGCGGCAGGGCAAGGCCCAGAGCCGCTTCGACGCTCCCCTTGAGCTCGACGGCGGTCAGCGAGTCGAGCCCCAGGGACGTCAGGGCCTGATGGTCCGTCACCGCCGCCCCGGGAAGGCCCAGCACGCCGGCCGCCCGCTCACGCAGCCAGGCCGCCAGCATCGGCCGGCGCTCGGCGGGCTCCAGGGCCGCGAGCCCGTCGCGGGTGACGGCGATCTCAGTATTTGATGAAGACAAATCCTGAGCCGGCTCCGCGGCCGAGTCCACCGCCAGGGCGCTACGGCCCACGACGGTCAGATCTCCGCCTAAGTACTGCCGCCGGCACAGGCCGCGCTGTACCTTGCCGCTCGACGTCTTGGGCAGCGAGCCGGCGCGCAGGAGGACTACCTCCCACACCATCACCTCGTGCTCCGCGGCCACGGCCCGGCGCACGGCTTCCGCCATCTCCTCGAAACCGTCGCGGCGGCGCCGCTCCACCTCCAGAGCGATCACCAGCCGCTCCTCGCCCCCGGTCTCCACGGCGAAGGCGGCGGCGTTGCCCGGCCGCAGATCAGGATGGCCGACCTCCGCCGTGCGCTCGAGATCCTGGGGATAGTGGTTGCGCCCGCGCAGGATGATGAGGTCCTTCAGGCGCCCGGTGACGTAGAGCTCGCCAGCGGCCAGGAAACCGAGATCGCCCGTGCGTAGGAATGGCCCGTCGCTTCCCGGCAAAAAAGCCCTGAAGTCGCGCGCCGTGGCCTCCGGGTTGCGCCAGTAGCCGCGGGCGACGCTGGGTCCGGCGATCCAGATCTCCCCCACCTGGCCCGGCAGGCACGCCGCGCCGGTCTCGGGATCGGCCACCACGATCTTCTGGCCCATCCAGGGCCGGCCGGAGCTCACCAACGATCGCGCATCCGGGACCTCCGGAGCCACGACGACGACTTCATTGCGCTCCAAGGCCGCCGCCTCCACCCGTGCCACCCGGGGCCGCCTTCCCAACGCGCCACCGGCGACGAACAGGGTCGCCTCGGCCAGGCCATAGCAGGGATAGAAGGCCTCGGGCCGGAAGCCGGCGGGGGCGAAGGTCTCGGCGAAGCGCTCCAGCGTCTCGGCCCGCACCGGCTCGGCGCCGTTGAAGGCCACCCGCCAGCTCGTGAGGTCGAGCCCGGCCAGCGCCTCCGGCGCCGCCTTGCGCGCGCACAGCTCGTAGGCGAAGTTGGGGCCGCCGCTGGTTGTGCCGCGGTAGCGGCTGATCGCCTCCAGCCAGCGCATCGGGCGCTGAAGGAAAGATACCGGCGACATCAGCACGCACCGGCCGCCAGCGTGCAGGGGCTGGAGCACGGTGCCGATCAGCCCCATGTCGTGGTAGAGCGGCAGCCAGCCCACCACCACCGAGCTTTCGTCCTGCTCGAAGGCGGCGCCGATCATCCGCTCGTTGTGCAGCAGATTGGCGTGGGTGACCTCGACTCCCTTGGGCTCGGCCGTCGAGCCCGAGGTGTACTGCAGAAACGCGATCGACTCCGGGTCCGGCTCGGAGAATCCGGGCTCCGGCTTCTCGCGGGCGGCCAGGGCATCGGTCGCGATCCAGCGCACCGCCGCCAGCTCCGGCGCCACCGCCGTCAGGCCGGCCGCTCCGCTCAAGGTCGCGGAGGTGCTGAGCGCCACCCGAGGCTCGGCGCCCTGGGAGATCGAACGCAGACGGGCCTGGGAGCGGTCGTTCGGGCGGGGTGGATAGGCGGGCACGGCCACCACGCCGGCGTAGAGGCAGCCGAAGAAGGCCACGATGAAATCCAGCCCGGGCGGATACAGCAGGAGCGCCCGATCTCCCGGCGCCGCGACCTCGCGCAGCGCGGCGGCCACCGCCCGCGCCTGGGCATCCAGCCCGGCGTAGGTCAGCCGTCCCGCCTCCGTCTGGCCGTCCGCCAGGAGGGTGAACGCCACCTGGCCGGGGCGCTCCTCCGCCCGCGTCCGCAGCATCCCCGCCGGCGTGACGAAGTGGACCTCCGGAGAGGCCGCGCGCCGGGTCAAGGCAGCGCGCTCCGCGAGGCGGAATCTCGCCAGGGAAGGCGATGACCTTGGACCGGCTGGAGGCTGCGTCTTTTCATTGTCTTTAACAGCTACGCCAGGGCTCGGGAACCTCTGGGTGCGGGCTCCCTGCGCAAGGAGTCACCGCACTCCTGACGCAACGTATAGTGCTCATAGGGCATTCCACCGAGACAGCTGAAGAGCCCGGCGTCCGAGCAGGTCGCGGTGGCTTCGGCGTAGGAGGCTGCGCGAGCCGGACAGCAGGGACATCAGGGACTGCAAGAACAGCAGGGACAAAACCACCGGGCTTGGTGCATCAGGTCTTCAGGTCCTTGGAGTCCCTGTTGTCCCTTTCGTCCCTGCTTCCGGTTCATCAGCCCGCCTTGAACGCCTTGCCGTCGAGCCACTGCTGCACCACCCGCAGGGCGTCCTGCCGGACCTCGTGACCCATCTCAATCTCCCGGTAGGTGAGGGTGACGCCGTAGGGTCGCAGGGCCTCTCGCGACTCTCGCGCCTTCTCGACGTCAATACGGTCATCGCGGGTGCCATGGATCAACAGGACCGGGAAGCCCTCGTGCTCCGGCAGCTTCGGCAGAGTCACGGCCAGCTCGGCCGGAAACCACGTCGAGAGACCGGCGAGGCCGGCGAAGCGCGTCGGCTGGCGTAGCGCCAGCTCGAAGGCCATCACCCCACCCTGGCTGAAGCCGGCCACCACCACCTTCTTCGGATCGATGGGAAACCGCGCGAGCGACTGGTCGACGAACTCCCGCAGCGCGCCGGCCTCACGTTCGAAGGCGACGACGTCGACCGGTGCGTCCAGCCGGAGGGGAAACCAGCCGTAGCCATACTGGCCGTTGCCGAACGGCACGGCGACACTGCCCTGGGGGCAGAGAACGAGGGCCTTCCCGCCATGCAGCAGCGGGGCGAGCCCCAGGAGGTCGTGGGCGCTGGCACCCCAACCGTGAAGCAGGATGATCGCCGGGAACGGACCGTCCCCAGCCGGGACGTGGGCTGTGTATAGAAGGCTCATGGCAGGCAGAGGATATCGCGAGGAGCCGCAACGCGCTCCTACGACCCAGGGGGATCATCGCCCTCACGCCCTCTTTATTGTAGAATCGGCAAATCGAAGAAATGTGGAGAGGACTGTTCCGCCCGCGTCTCGGGTCGAACCTCCAACAGTCGGCAAGAGAAAGGAGTTTTCCATGCGAACGCTGCGAAGGTTCCAACGAGATTGGATTGTCCTGGGGCTCATCGTCGTCACACTGGCGCTCACCTCGTGCCGCGCCAAGAACGACGCCGCGAGCGGAGCCGGCGAATCGGCTACGACCGGCGCGGAAGGGCAGGTCGCCACCCCAGGCGAACAGCAGGCCGCAGCGAAGCTTCCGCCGAATCCGGCGGCCCCCTGTGCCCCCGGATCGCGCTGTCTCAAAGTAGGCGACAATGGAGCGCTCAACCCGGCGGGGACCAGTCTGGCGCAGTGCCTCGGGACGTATCCGGACTACGTCGTGCCGGCGACGTTGATACCGGCGGGCTACGCTGGCCCATGGTTCGTCCTGGCGCAGGCCTACCCGACGACCCCTCCACCGCCCCACCCACTGCCTTGGGAGGCGATCAATTTCGCCAGCGGCGTGAAGGAAGCCAACGACTACCTCTACGCGCTACGGGACTATTCTTTCGATGGCATGATCACGGCGGACTTTCGGCCGCAGGACAATACCAAACGCAAGTGGTACCACGTGCCGATGATGAACTTCGGGCCCGGGCGTCGGGAGTTCATTCATGGAGTGACGCAGGAGAGGACGCTCAAGGGCCCTGAACTGGGCCTGAAGCCCGGGGTCTCCGTGTCGAACTTCGCGGTCGGCTTCTACAACGACATCGGCGCTTCCGCCCTCGGTGGCATCTTCAAGACCTCCGGCTCTCCGGATCTGTCGAAGAGTTCCTTTCCCGCCGGCAGCATGGTGTTCAAGATCCTCTTCAGCGCGGCTAAGGCTACAGACTTCCAGGATCCCGCCAACGACCCGTTGGACGGCGCGCCGGAATGGCAGATCGCAACCGCGACGGGAATGCTCAAGGTCCGGCTGATGCAGATGGACGTTGCGGCGCGCGACGATCGGGCCAAGCCTTCCGGATGGGTCTTCGGAACCTTCGCCTTCGACCGCAAGGCGGTCGACCCGATTGCCTGGAACCGCTTGCGACCGGTCGGTCTCATGTGGGGGAACGATCCCGGATATACCCCCGCCGAGCAGGCGGCCGGCAAGAAGCTCAAGGAGAGTATCGTCAGCGACCAGATCCCGGCCTATGCGAAGACGCATCTCGGATGGGCCGGCCGGGTGAACGGGCCGGTGGACAACCCGATCTCGGCCTGCCTGAGCTGCCATAGCACGGCTCAGTACACCATCGACGCGGCGCTGGCGCCCTTCGCCGCGAATTGCAACACCGACACGAAGAAGCTCCACTGGTTCCGGAACTTCGCCGGCAACGTGCCATTCGGGGCGGTGGACTCCACGACCTGTCTGCCCAAAACGGTCACGCCGCCGGCTCGCTCGCTGGATCTCTCACTCCAGGTTCAGGTTGCGGTCCAGAGCATGTTGCAGTTTCACGACGTGAATTCCTGTCAGGAGGTCGCGGGCGTCACCAAGGCCCACGCTCTACCCGAGAGCGTCCCGCAGCGCTCGCAAGACGTGCCACGAGTCAGCCGTGACGGCTTCTTCGAGGGACACTAAGAGCAGCCAAACCCCCGCGCCGCCAGGCGGCGCGGGGGCTCTCGCTCCTCGCCCGCCTTCCCCCTATTACCCCGACACCGGCACCGCGGCCTCGATCGCCCCCACCGGCGGGTCTCCCGCGTAGATCACCCGTTCCAGGAACAGTCCCGAAGGCGGCGCCGTCCACTCCGCCGGCAGGCCCTTTCCCGACCTGGGTGTCTTCGCGGCGATCAGCTCCTGGAAAGACGCTCGGTCCAGCTCTCCCGCTCCGACCTTCACGAGCGTGCCGACGAGCCGGCGGACCATCTTCCAGAGGAAGTGCGAGGCGGTGACGCGGACGAGGATCAGCGCGCCGGCCGTGGCGATCTCGACGTTGTCGACAACCACCAGGGTGCTCGGCTGCTCGGCGGGCTTCTCGGCAAAGAGGCGGAAATCGTGCCGTCCGGCGACGAGCCCGGCCGCGGAGATCATGCGACCTTCGTCCAAGGGCCGCTTCACCCACCACACCCAGCGCTTGGCCAGCGCCGTACGGCGGCGCGAGATCTGATAGAGGTAGGAGCGGGAGACGGCGTCGTGACGAGAGTGGAACTTGTCGGAGGCCGGAGCCAGCGACAGGAGGTGGATGTCCGCTGGCAGGCGCTCGTTGACCTCCCGCCGGAAAGGCTCAGGATCGACGGCGCCCTGGAGCCGCAGGTGGGCCGACTGGGCCAGGGCGTGGACGCCGGCGTCGGTGCGGCCCGAGCCGCCGAGCTCGCGCACCCGCGCCCCGGAATCCTCCACGGCCCGGCGCAGCTCCCCCGCCACAGAGCGCGCATTCTTCTGCTCCTGCCACCCGTGATAACGGGTGCCTTCATACTCCAGGGTGAGGCGGTAGGTTGGCATCCGCGGATTATTACAGACAGCCGCCGGCAACACCTGACGAACTAGTGCTAACATCCCATCGTTCTACGAGATTCACAAGGACTCCCAAGCTTCATTTCTCTCTAACTCTTCGGAGGATTCGCCATGAAGAAGACCACTGTCCTGCTCGCTCTGCTCACCCTGACCGCTCTTCTCGTCATGCCCTTGGCCGCCGCCGGCACCAAGGGCTCCTGGACCGGCTGGATCACCGACACGAAGTGCGGCGCCAAGGGTGCCAACGCCGAGCACAAGGGGTGCTCCGAAAAGTGCGCCCACGAGGGCCAGAAGCTCGTGTTCTTCAACAACGCCGACAAGAAGCTCTACTCGCTAGACAACCAGGACGCCGCCAAGGCCAACCTCGGCTACGAAGTGAAGGTCACCGGCGAGGCCGACGGCAGCGCCATCAAGGTCGAATCGATCGCCAAGGCCGGCGCCTGAAGCGTTCCCCGGTATTCCCCACAGTCGAAGGGGCGCGGCCCGCCGCGCCCCTTCGATTCCTCCGCTTCGCAGAGTCCCCGCCTCAGATCTTCACCTTCCGGGTCATCACCACGACGTCGCCATCCTGAATGGTGATGACGTCCTTCGGCCGCGCCGCCAGCAGCGCCGCGGCGGTGGGCGGCAGCCCGTAGGAACGGTCGATCGCGTACCAGAAAGCCGGCTGCGTCGAGCCGAGCACGACCTCCAGCTCCGAGCCGCCAGGCGGCAGGGTCAGGTTCGAGAACAGCTTCCAGTCCTTGGCGCGGCTGAGCGGACCCGCCCGGCGCACCGTCGTGGGGAAGGCGTGACCGTCGATCTTGATCGACTCGATCATCGCCTCGGCGGGAACCGCGAAGCTCCCGACCTGGGCCCCGCGCGGCGAGGTCAGCCGCAGGCGGACGTGGCGCTTGCCCTCGACGGTCGAATCCTGCTCCACCGCCAGCTCCGGCCCGGGAGCGTCGAGCTTGGGAGCCGGAGCCATGAACGCCCTGGCCACCGGCGGCAGCCAGGGGAAAGGCACCTCGGGCTTGGTGGCGAACCCACCGGCCTGACGCAGGCTCGGCGGGAACGGCGGAGCGGCGAACGCCACCCAGCGGCTGACGCCGGTGCCGGCGTCCTGGTGAAACTGCAGGACGACGTTACGCGGCACCTCCGGCGAGCTCGGCGGCGTCACCATGGCCACGACCGCGCCGAGCACGGCCACCACCGCCGCCGCCAGCGGCAACCACCGCCGTCCCAACTCTCCGGCCGGCCCCGCCAGGGGAATCAGCGAGCTGTAGACGAAAGACAGCAGGACCGAGGTCACCAGCAGGCCGAACAGCCCGAGCCCCAGGTAGAGCGAGCCGAGGAGAGGAAACCAGAGCAGCCCCACCACCAGCACCGGGATGGTACCGGCCGCCACGCGCCCGGCGGCCGAGCCGCCGGTTGAGAACACCGCGACGCCGAGCACGCCCGCTACCAGTGCCGGTGGCAGGAAGAGATAGCTCAAACCCGGCAGCGTGAGGCCGAGAACGACGCTGAGCAGCGACCAGCCGATCCAGACTCCGGCCCAGAGCCCCGTACCGCTGGATCGCCGGCCCAGCGCTCCACCCAGGGCCACGGTCACCGCGAGCGGTAGCAGCCAGAACGCCAGGAACGCGGGCAGCGGCTGGGCCACCCACTGCGAGGGGAAGGCGCTGGCGAGGAGCGTCTGCAAGGCGAAGGTCACCACCAGGGAGAGCAGGAAGGCGAGCAACGGCGACACCGCGCCCAGGGCGACGGCGCCCCAGGTGAGGAGGCCACGCCGCCGGGCGAGCCACGCGGCGGCCAGCATCAGGGCGAGGGCGACGAGGCCGAGCACCGGGCTCAGGGCCGACGCCCAGCGCACCACCGCCAGATGCATCAGGTCGAAGTAGACGGCGCTGCCGGTGTGCGGACGGGAAAGGTCCGCCTCGGCCAGGCCGCGCACCGCCGCCAGGGCGTTGTCGCCGTGATGCTGGAGGCTCCCGGGCGAGGCCTCCGCCAGATTGTCCAGGGGGGTGTGATACCGGCTCGGATGCTCGATGAAGGCGAAGTTCATCCCCGGCACGCCGCGGCTCAGGAACACCGTCAGGTCGGTGTCGTTGGGCATGAAGCGGTAGATGGTGGAGAACAGCGAGCTGGTGAATGGCCGCGACGCCCGCGGAGCCCAGGCGTCGAGCAGCCAGGCGTCGTCGGGGCTGGTCTGGAACATCAGGCTGGGGCCGGCGGTGCCGCGGGCCTCCAGGTTCACCACCACACCCACCTCGTCCGCCGCCGGGCTGCTCTCGGCGAAGGTCTTGGCCCCCAGGAGGCCCTCCTCCTCGCCGTCGTCGATCAGGAAGAGGACGGTGTTGCGCGGCGCCGGCCCCGCCTTGAGTGCGCGGGCGACCTCCAGCACGGCGGCCGTCCCCGTCATGTCGTCGCTGGCCCCCGGGCCGGCGGGCACCGAGTCATAGTGGGAGACGAGCAGCACCGCCTTGCCCGCCTGGCTCCCCGGCAGCCGGGCCACCACGTTCAACACCTTGGCGCAGCCCCATCCGGCCTGGCAGGTGTTCCCTTCCTGCACCTCGGGCGAATAACCCAGAGAGCGGAGCTGCGCCAGGATCCGCTCGCGCACCAGGGCGTTGGCCGGCGAGCCCAGGGGATGCGGCGAGCCGTCGCCCAGGAGATTCTTCAGCACCTCGCCGGCCCGGCCGGCCGAGAACTCCGCCGCCGGTGCGTCCTTGCCCTTGGGGGCCGGTGGCCTGCCCTGGGTGATCGCCAGCAGCAGGGCCAGCCCGAGCAGCACCAGGGCGACGATCAGCCCCACGCCGCTGCGCGGCTCTCCCGGTTTGACGACGACTCTCGTACCAGCCTGCTCGGCCATGGTCGGTCTCCCGCGGCATCGCGCCGCTGCTCAAAAGGCGGTTTTTCCAGCGCGGCGGATTCTAGCAGGAGGCAAGACCTAGGATAGGGCGAGCGCCCTGTGACCTTCCCACACCACAAGTACCCGCCATGTGGTAAAAATCACGCCATGCCGAGAATCCAATCCCTCTCCGGTTCCGCCAGGCTCAAGAAAGATACTCAATCCAAGAAATCCACCCTCCGTCTCCAGGGCTGGCGCAGCACCGATGAGGAGGAAATCGAGCGCCGCCGGCAGCGGGCCGCCACCGAGCCGCTGACGATCGAGGCGATCGAATCCGCGTATCCCGTCTTCGGGAGCTTCCGCGTCTCCTCGGACGCGGGCAGCTCCTACGAGGTCGAGATCCGCTCTCTCACCCAGCCCGACAACTCCTGCGGCTGCCCGGACTTCCAGGTGAACGGCCTCGGCACCTGCAAGCACGTCGAGGCCGTCCTCGCCCGGGTGCGGACGCCCAAAATCGCCCAGCAGGGACGGGGCGAGAACCGCATCGAGGTCTTCCTCCGCCGCGCCGGCGAGCGGCCGGAGGTGCGGGCGCAGTGGCCGGGAGGACCGGTGGGCTTCCGCCGGACCGGGGCCTTCGCCCTCGTGGACCGCTTCTTCTTCCCGAGCGGCGTCCTGCGCGGCGATCCCCTGACCCTCCTCCCGGAGCTGGCGCGGGCCCTCACCGCGGCGCCGCCCCGGGTGCGCGAGCGCATCCGTCTCTCCCGCCATCTCCTCCCCTGGGTGGAGGACGAGAGCCGACGGGCCGCGAGGGGGACGGCTCGCGAGCGTTTCCTCGCCGAGGTCGAAACCGGCCGCGAGACCCTGGACCTCGTGAAGCTCCCTCTCTTCCCTTATCAACGCGAGGGCATGCTCCACTTGGCCTTCACCGAGCGCGCCCTGCTCGCTGACGAAATGGGCCTCGGCAAGACCGTCCAGACTATCGCCGCCTGCGCCCTGCTGCGCAGGCTGCGCAACGTCGAGCGCGTCCTGGTGATCTCGCCGGCCTCCCTCAAGGCCGAGTGGGAGGAGCAGATCGCCCGCTTCACCGACCTGCCGTCGCGGATCATCTTCGGCCCCCGCGCCCAGCGCCTCCGCCAGTACGGCCCCGGCACCTTCTTCTATCTCGCGAGCTACGAGCAGATGCTCTATGACGCGGGCGACCTCCAGCAGCGCCTCGCTCCGGACGTCATCATTCTCGACGAGGCCCAGCGCATCAAGAACTGGCAGAGTCGCACCGCCCACGCCGTCAAGCGCCTGCGCAGCCCCTACGCCTTCGTCCTCACCGGCACGCCCATCGAGAACCGCATCGACGAGATCTACTCCATCCTCCAGTTCCTCGATCCCGCCCTGCTCGGCCCCCTCTTCCGCTTCAACCGCGACTTCTACGAGTTGGACGACCGCGGCCGGCCCGCCGGTTACAAAAACCTCGACGAGCTCCACCGCCGCCTCGCTCCCGTCCTCCTGCGCCGCCGCAAGCAGGAAGTCGAGGGCCAGCTCCCCGGCCGCACCGACAAGCACTATTTCGTAGGCATGGAAGAGGAGCAGATCACCCGCTACGAGGAATACGAGAAATTAGTGGGCAAGCTCGCGGCCGTAGCCCAGCGCCGGCCGCTCACTCCGGACGAGCTCAAAAAGCTCCAGCAATGGCTCGCCTGCATGCGGATGATCTGCGACACCCCCTACATCCTCGACTCGGACTGCCGGCTCTGCCCCAAGCTCGGGGAGCTGAAGGAGATCCTCGCCGAGACCCTGGCCGATCCGGAGACCAAGATCCTGATCTTCTCCGAATGGGAGCGGATGCTCGAGCTGGTGCGCGACCTCGTCCAGGAGATGGAGATCGGCTACGCCTGGCACACCGGCTCCGTGCCCGTGATGCACCGCCGGGGCGAGATCCGCCGCTTCAAGGACGACCCCGACTGCCGCCTCTTCCTCTCCACCGACTCCGGCAGCGTGGGGCTGAACCTCCAGGCCGCGAGCGTCGTCATCAACCTCGACCTGCCGTGGAACCCGGCCAAGCTGGAACAGCGCATCGCCCGGGCCTGGCGCAAGCACCAGACGCGTCCCGTCCGCGTGCTCCACCTCGTCACCGAGGACTCGATCGAGCACCGGATGATCCCCCTTCTCGCCGGCAAACAGGCCCTGGCGGACAGCGTCCTCGACGGCCACGCCGACTCCGGCGTCATCCCACTCCCATCCGGCCGCCGAGCCCTCGTCCAGAGATTGGAAGCCCTGACCGGGATTACCGCCGGGTCGGCCGCTCCTTCCGCACCCGAAACCCAACCCACCGAGACCGCTCCCGTCGATCCCCTCACCGCCGAGCTGCAACCCCTCCTCGGTGACCTCCTCCTGAGCCTCGAAGCCTGGACCGCGCCGGACGGCCGCGAGACCCTATTCGCCGTCGTGGAAGATGCCGGAGACGGGATCGACCGCTCCGCCCTCGAAACCATCCTCCAATCCTCCCAGCACTCCACCGCCACCCTGGAGCTGATCGACCGTCCCGCCTTCGCGGCCATCGAGCGCCTGATCGAGCTGGGAGTCCTGCGCTACGCCGCCGAGGACCGCCGGCTCCTCCACCGCTCCCCGGCCTTGGGATCGCCGGAGAGGGACGCCGAAAAAACCCGCCGGCTCGCCGCCGCCCGAGACCTCCTCGCGCAGTCCGAAAGGAAGATCCGCATGGCCGCCGTCCTCGCCGGAGGAGGCTTCCCCGTCGAATCCCTCCCCGCCCTGAGAGAAGGCGTCGAGCTCGCCCTGCGCTCCCGCGCTGTCATCGAGGGACAGGACCTCCTCGAGGCCGAAAAGCTCCCCAACACCTGGGTGGAAACCCACCTCCCCGCGCACTTCAAACTCGTCCGGACCCTGCGGGGGAGCTCCGAGATCCTTCTGGGAGCCACGGCGGAACAAGTGACCGTCTGGATCGCCGAAACGGAGGCGCTCGCCAGGGAGATTGGAGAGGCTCTCGGCCACGACACCGCGAGCCCGTAGGGCGGCGCTCCTGTAGCCCCGGGTGCTGCGGGGGAACCCCGCAAACCCGGGGAGGGAAGGCATGGGGCCCCAGGAGATTGGAAGGAAGTTGTAAGATGACAGCGGTTTTTTCCGTTTATAGAGTGTATGACCACAACATTTCACTCCGACCCTCCCGTCCCTCTCCTCGACGTCACCGACGACCCAACTCACCCCGCCCGCGCGGTGCTCGCGGAGACCTTCGGCTACGGGGAGTTCCGCCCCGGGCAGGAAGAGGTGATCGGGCACCTCCTGGCCGGGCGATCCGCCGCGGCCGTCTTCCCCACCGGCGGCGGCAAGTCTCTCTGCTACCAGATCCCGGCCCTCCTGCTGCCGGGTCTGACCCTGGTGGTCTCGCCCCTGATCGCCCTGATGAAGGACCAGATCGACCAGCTCACCCGGCGCGGAGTGGCCGCCGGCCGCCTCGACTCGACGCTCTCGTGGGACGAGGTGCGCACCCTTATGGACAATATCCGCCAGGGCAACCTGCGCCTCCTCTACGTGGCGCCCGAGCGCTTCAACAACGAGCGCTTCCGGGAGGCCATCTCCCGGGTGCAGATCTCGCTCTTCGCGGTGGACGAGGCGCACTGCGTCTCCGAATGGGGACACAACTTCCGCCCCGACTACCTGAAGCTCGCCGCCTTCGGCAAGCTCTGCGGCGCCGAGCGCACCCTGGCGCTCACGGCAACCGCCACGCCGAAGGTGCTCGACGACATCTGCAGCACCTTCGACATCGCGCCCGAGTGCGCCGTCCGCACCGGCTTCCACCGCGAGAACCTGACCCTCCGCTTCACCCCCGTCCAAGCCGCCGACCGCGACGCCCTGCTCCGCGAACGGCTCACCTCCTCCGGTACTCCGGGGCCGACCATCGTCTACGTCACCCTGCAGAAGACGGCCGAGGACGTAGCCGAAGCCCTGATCCGTGCCGGGTTGCCGGCGCTCGCCTACCACGCCGGCCTGGAGGACGCCCAGCGGACCCGAGTGCAGGACTGGTTCCTGGAGTCGAAGGACGCGGTGGTCGTCGCCACCATCGCCTTCGGCATGGGGATCGACAAGTCGGACATCCGCAAAGTGGTCCACTACAACCTGCCCAAGAGCCTGGAGAACCTGGCGCAGGAGATCGGCCGAGCCGGCCGGGACGGCCAGCCTGCGATCTGCGAGATCCTGACCTGCACCGACGACCTCCGCGCCCTCCAGAACTTCGCCTACGGCGACACCCCAGACCTGGAAGCGGTGCGAAGCCTCCTCGTCGAGCTCGCGAGGTCGTCAGACAGTGCCGAGGCGATGGAGCTCTCCCTCTACGACCTCTCGACGCGCCACGACATCCGTCTGCTCGTGGTGCGGACGCTCCTCACCTACCTGGAGCTGGACGGCTATCTGAAAGCCGGCACGCCCATCTACGCCGAGTACGAGCTCCGGCCGCTCGTGGCCTTCGACGAGATCCTGAGCCGCTTCGCGGGAGAACGAAGGGAGTTCCTGCGAGGCATCTTCCAGCAGGCCAGGAAGGCCAAGATCTGGCACCACCTCGACTTCGAAACGGCCTGCCAAGCCCTGAAAGCGCCGCGAGACCGCGTAATCCGGGCCCTCGACTATCTGGCCGAGCAGGGACTCCTGGAGCTCAAAGCCGCCGGCCTGCGCCACCCCTACCGCTGGCTCCGCCAACCCGACGACCTGGACGCGATGGCGCAGTCCCTCCACCACCGCACCCTCGAAAGAGAGACGAGAGAGATCGCCCGCCTCGACCAGGTGCTGACCCTGGCCGCCCACGACGGCTGCCAAACCGCCTTCCTCGCATCCCACTTCGGAGAGCACCTCCCCCACCCCTGCGGCCACTGCTCCTGGTGTGAAAACGGCCAGAAACCCACGCCCCTCTGCCCACCCACCCCCGTCCACCTGGACGAAGTGAGCCTCCACCGCTCCGCAAGCCTGCGCCGGGAGATCAAGGACCTCTCCACCCCAAGAGCCCTGGCCCGCTTCCTGACCGGCCTCCCCTCCCCGCGCCTGACCCGCGGCAAGCTCAAGTCGCACCCGCTCTTTGGGGCGTTTGCCCATGTGCCTTTTGCGGAGGTGCTGCGGCGGGTGGAGGGAAAGGAGGAAGGTGGCGGGGAGCGACGCTGAGCAGTGATCACCACGCAGGAAGACCCTCATCACCCCAGCTCTTCTTGCTGTTTTCCCTCTTCTCCCAGTCTGGTGGAGGGCGATGGGAGAAGAGGGCCGGGGTGATCAGGGGCTGTCGGATGGACGCTGTGACCGCCGCCGATCGGGCCGATGACCGTGGGAAACTGCCGAGGTCATCCGGTAGGCGGTCGAGTATTACCTCGATGACGTCAAAGACCTCCAACTTGGCCTTGAGCGGCTCCAGAATCCCTCCGATTCCATCTTGGATTGGGAAGACGTGAAGCGTGAGCTTCTCGATCCAGATCAAGATTAGCGCTGCGAAGTCGCTGAGCCGAATCCCCAAGGCCGAGCGCTCGCGACTGATCCAGGCGATCGATCGCCTGCGGCAAGAACCTCTAGCCGGCGGCACAGGCCGGCAAGATCGTCTCCTCCCTGATCCGGCTCCTCTTGCTCATCGCGATCAGGGCGTTGCCTATCTCAAAAGGGCAAGGCCAAGGGAACAACCAGAGTGGCGCCTTCCGTCGCATCGATGATCGAGCGAAGACAACGGAAAGGAGCGCGCTCGCATCCGTGACCACCTCCACTCGACCAATTGTATCGGTGCTGCCGGGGCAGGCAACGCGCATTCCACCCTTGCCATTTGTGGGCGGCTGCCGACCTCCGGCACCACCACCGCCCCAATTCTGCTGTGAGCTAGCCGTCCGGCCAGATCGGTGGGGGGAGAGGTCTGCCTCGTGCGGGGCCCGATGTCCTCGATCTGGCGTCGACTGCGGTGGACAATGGCTTGGCGATCGAGAGAAGGCGGCACAAGAGGGCGGGGGAGCGGCTGATTGTAGGAAAAACAAGATATCGGTGTCGTAAGAAGAGGCATGCCTGGCTCCTGAAGGGAGGGGGGTATCTTCTCTCCAGACGGCTGGCACCTTACCTGAGGGCACCTTACCGAGCCCGAGAGCCCGCACGACCTTGAGTACCGTGACAAGCTCTGGATTACCCTCAGATGAAAGCGCCTTGTAAGAGGCTCTCACGCCCCAAGCCGGCCTCACTATCTCCTGGCAAAGGCGACCTGACGCAGGAGTTCCGTCGCACGGCGATGGCCGAGCTCATAGCGATACGGGTTGTCCGTTGGGATGTCCTTGTAGGCGCGCGTTCGGGGATCTTTCCTCTGCAGACTTCTGGTGAGCGCGCGCTCTCCATATCGTTGCGCCGAATCAAAGTCGTTTGAAAGGAGGGCAAGCCGGCCGAGGCCAGTATAGACGTCCGCCTCCAGGGGGACATAGTCCCCTTCGACGGCGAGCCGGAGACCTTGTTGCACCAGGTCTTCCGCTTCGGGGCCGGAGGAGCACTGTGCCAGGGCGAGCATAAGCTGCGCACGCATCACGGTCAGGCTGGCGTTTCCGGCGTCATGCAATGCCTCTTTGAGCAAACCTTTCGCTTCCTCCAGCCTGTTCGGAGCACCCATCGTCAGGCAAAGAGCGATGGCGTGTCTCTCGTCGAGGCGACCAGGCTCTTTGAATCGCTTTGAGGCCGATTCGGCTTCCTTGGCCAGGTCGAGAGCGCGAAAAGGATCGCCTTGCGCGAGGTGGAGATGTGCCTGGTTGATCAAAATCCCCGTCTCATAGCGGGATGTCTGCGAACGGGCCAACTGCAGAGCCTTTTCGAGGTGGGTCGCAGCTTCAGGAAACCTTCCCAAGTGTGTGTAGAGATCCCCCAACTCGCGAAGACAGGATATCTCGTTGGTTTCAAGCTGACCCAGTCGACGGGAGATCTCCAGGCAAGCGAGGAGATTTTTCTCGGCTTGTTGAAAATCGCCGATCAAATGCTGATCGATGGCGAGATTCACCATGCGGACCGCGAAGAGCCTCTCGGAGCTCTCCTGGTCCCACTCCGCCACGATTTCATGGAGCATCGCAGCCTGGCAGGCGGAGACGCAATTGCGGTAGGAGTTCGCCAGGATGTTCAGAGCCCATGCCTGTTTGTCGTTCGCCGGGCGCAACGGCTCCGCGGCACCGGCGGCAGCGGAGGGCGAGAAGCAGACGGGATCGAGAAGATCCTTGAGCAGCCCGAAAGCCCTGAACTTGTAGACAAGCAGGCGCGCGAGCCGGTCCCGCAGCAGGACGATTGCTCGATCCTGATCGCCGCTCGCCAAGAGGTGGTGAACAAGCTCGACGACGAGCGCGATGTCGTCAACTCCGTGAATGGTGTCGGCATCCTGTCTCGCTGGCCCCACATAGCGTTCTTCCTGGGGCGGCACAGCCCAAAATTCGTCCCGCAGTTCTTCGCCGGTCTCGAGCTGAAAGAAAATCGCTACCAGCCGGTGCGCGGCGATGACTCCCGCCGGGTCTGTCGCGAGGAAGCTTCGCCGGGCATACTGACGGACAATCGGATGCATGTCGAACGTCGCGCCTGTGTGCTCCGTTTTTTTTACTCTCTCTATAAATCCGCGCGTCTCGAGAGCGATGACAGCGTCGTTCAATGGGAGGTCTTCTGCGAAGACGCGGAGCTTGGGATAGTCAACCGGAATACGATAAAGAGAGAGCCGTTCGAGGAGCCCTCGGGAGGAGGCTGGCATCGATCGATACGCGTGCTCCAAGATGTGGTGGCGTTGATGGTCTCCAAGCTTATCCCTCAAGTGCGGTATGACCTGATATTTCCGTAAGGCTTTCAGCTCCCCCGGCGCTTCAGGGTCCTGCGCAACCAACCCGGCGAGGAGCTTGAGCCCGAGCGGATGTCGGCCATAGGTCGAGAAGGCTTCTTCGAGCTCGTGAGGCTCTCCGGAGACTCCGGCCGACGTAAGATAGGCCACTGCCTCATCGCTTGGGAGATCACGCAGGCGTTCGACGCGGCAGCCTTCCAGGTTCTCCAGCGAGCAGGGAACGTCTCGCGTCGTGAGGAGAATCCTTCCCGCAGGCTGCGGTGTGCTGGCCATCATCCGGAGAAACCAGTTCAGGTTCGGGTCCGAAAATGACCGCTCTTCTTCCTTAAGAGCGACGTCCAGATCGGTAGAGCCGATCGCATCGGCGCCCGTGTAGCCTCTGAGGGTTCGCTCAAGCCCATCGAGGACCAGAAGGAAACGCCTGCTCCTAAGCTCCTCTACGAGTTGAGCAAACAGGCGGTGGGGAAGACCCTCTGGACATTCTCCCAGGATCGATGTCAGAGCGTGGCGCACAAGCTCGTCCGGAAGGGAGGCCGGAGAATAGAACGACCACCAGATTACGCCCTCCCATCTGCTCCCGAGGAGTGGCTCGTTGCAAAACCAATTCGAAACAAGTGAGGTCTTTCCCTGGCCGCCCAATGCAGCCCAGATGAATAGAGGAGGCTTGGGAGCGATCAGCCAGTCGCTGAGCAGGTTCTTTTCACGAGACCGGCCCGTAAACCCTGCTGCCGTCCCGTAAGGCTCCCGAGCATACACGCGAGGCGCGGAAGCCCTGCCGAGGTCAGGTCGAACTTGCTTCACGATTTCTTGGGCTACCTCGGCGAGACGATCCGGGCTCCTCAGGTCCAGTCTTCCCATTCCTCCGAGGACGTCCTCGAACGGACACTCTTCGAGAATGACGGGTATCAGCTTGAGGCCTACGTCCTGTGCACGACTCCACTCGATCCCGCACCAACGGGCATTCAACGAGGCGTTGGAGGCCAGGATGACCATGTGGGAGTTCGTGGCGAGCCCATCCGCGATGACGGCGTTGATCGGCTTACCGGCCCAGTCTTCTTCGGTGTACATCCAGACGGGCAAACCGAGGGCGGCCAACCGGTCGGAGAGCTTCTGTGCGAGCTCTCGATCGGATGCGTTGAAGCTGAGGAAGACGCCAGGGTCGGGCACGAGCCGGAATCCTACCATAGAACCGCGTCATCTTCTTGCGGTATTTAAATCTTAAGAAAGAAAGGGAGACCCGAGAGATCGCCCGCCTCGACCAGGTGCTGACCCTCGCCGCCCACGACGGCTGCCAGACCGCCTTCCTCGCGGAGCACTTCGGAGAGCATCTCCCCCACCCCTGCGGCCACTGCTCCTGGTGCGAAAACGGCCAAAAGCCCACGCCCCTCCTCCCACCCACCCCCGTCCACCTGGACGAAGTAAGCCTCCACCGCTCCGCAAGCCTGCGCCGGGAGATCAGAGACTTGGCCAGCCCCCGAGCCCTGGCCCGCTTCCTCACCGGCCTCCCCTCCCCGCGCCTGGCTCGAGGCAAGCTCAAATCGCATCCGCTCTTCGGGGCGTTTGCGAATGTGCCCTTCGCGGAGGTGCTGCGGCGGGTGGAGGGGAGGTAGGTGAGATCGCCGCGCGGCAATGGGTGCCGGAAAGCCGCGCAAGGGCCGATTAAGGAGTCTCGAGAGCCCGCAAGATACCGGCGGCTTTCGAAACTCCTTGTCAGTTCGCCGAAGCCGCCTTGAGCGCTCGCCCTTTCCACCATGACGGCGCAATGAACTCCGCCACCGCTCTCTCCTTGGGCCAGATCACGCGATAGCCTTCGGATTCCGGTTTCTGGTACTGATAGATGTTGATCCTTCGGAAACCGGGCCCAAACTTCGGGTGATGGTTCGGCTCAAACTGGTATCGCCCCATGACACCGGGATGGTCCGTCTTCGCCAACTCGGCAGTGAGCGTCGCCGGATCGGTCTTCCTCGCTCGTTCGAGGGCCTCCTTCAGGATGTAGACCGCGTCGTAAGAGTAGGCGCTGGTGTATTCGGGATCGCCGAAACGGCGGACGTAGGCTTCATGCCAAGCGGCCGCTTTATCCGTCAGGGGATTGTTCGCCGCCGGGATCACCCCGACTGTACAAACGCCGACTCCTCCAGGTCCCACCTCCTCGAAGTACTTGCGAGTCCCTGCGCCGGTGGGGATCGCGCCGATCAGTGGCCCCTTGAGCTCGGACCAGCGCTTCAGATAGAGGGCCGACGGCACGCGTGACGAGGCGTCCAGCACATACTCCGCCCCGGAGCCGGCAATCCGCCGGAAGGTCGCAGCGAAGTCCGTGGTCTCAGGCGAGAACGTGTCCTCGAACACCAGACTCGCGCCCGGCATCGTTTGGATCGTCTTTTTCCACTCGTCCCGCACGTATTTCGTCCAGATGTCATCTTCGACCAGGATGGCGAAGCGTTGAAGGCCGAGTTGGCCGTGAAGGTAGTCTCGCAGAAAGCCAGAGGTCACCGCTGCCAGCTCCGACGAGCGATGCATGACTCGGAAGAAGCGGCCGTAGCGCGCCGGGTCCTGCGCCACCATCTCCGTCAGCCGGTCCGCGCCCACTCCTGTGCCCAACACCGGCACGCCGTAGCGCGAGAGTTGCTCCATCACAGGAAAGACGTCGCTGCCCGCGAATCCGAGCACAGCCACGGCATGCTGTCCCGACAGGCTCTGGTAGGCGAGCGTCGCCTTGGTCGGCGAGAACTCGTCGTTCACCTCCACTATCTTGAGCGGCCGGCCGGAGACTCCACCCGCCGCATTGATCTCATCGACTGCCAAGGCGATTCCGTGCCGGATACCCTCCCCTGGCGTGGTGAAGAACGGCGCCACCACTCCAACGATGATCGGCCCCTTGTCTGTGCCGCTCCGGCCGGGCTGCCGGCAGGAGGTGAAGATCAACAACGAGACGAGCGAAAGGACAAACAGCGAACGAACCTTCTCAAACATGGACCCTCCCGTTGACCGTCGAAACTTGTTGCTCGAATGCGAGGAGCCCCGCCAGAATCGAGGCGGGCGTCGGCCGGTCCGACCGTGACAGGCGAAACGCCTCCCTGCCCCCGGAGAGGCCCACGATCCGGTCCGCGAGACCGACAGCAAATTCCAGGTTGTCGTCCACTAGGACCACCGCAGCCTCACCGGGCTCCACCAGCGAGCGGACGAGGCCAGCGATGTCTCCCCGCCAGCGGGGCGCGAGCCCGGCGGTCGGCTCGTCCAGCAGCAGGACCCGGGGGCCGCTCATCAACGCCCGGCAGACGGCCAAGAGCTGCTGCTCTCCGCCACTCATCGAGCCCGCTTTTTGGGATTGACGCTTGTCGAGGAGGGAAAAGCGGGCCATGAACCCCTGGGCCCGGCGCTCCGCCTCCGCGCGTTTCCACAGGTACCCACCGAGAACCAGGTTGTCTCTCACCGTCATCTCCGGGAAGAGGCTCCGCCCCTCGGCGCAGAGGGCGATCCCTGCCCGCAGCCGCTGCCGCACGGAGGTTCCCGCGAGATCCCGGCCGCCGCAGCGAAGCTCCCCCTGGCTCTCGTGGAGGCCCGCGATCCCCTCCAGCAGCGACGTCTTGCCCGCGCCATTGCGCCCCACCAGCACCAGCACCTCTCCGGCCTCCACTGCGAGCGACAGCCCGTGAACGACCGGCGTCGCCCCGCGGCGGACATGGAAGTCCAGCAACTCCAGCAACGGCGCCATCAGGCGGAATCCCTCTCTTCGACCACCCCGTAGGCCGCCAGCACCGCCGGATCCCGGAGCACTTCGTCCGGGGGCCGGCGGGCAATGATCCGCCCCTGGTCCATCACTACCACCTCGCTGACCAGCAGGAACAACTCATGGAGCCGGTGCTCGACGACGATTATCGTCACCCCTCGCCGCTGCAAAGCGGCGAGGGCGGCGCAGACCGCGTCCACTTCGCGGACGGAGAGAGCGGCGAATGGCTCGTCCACCAGTAGCAACTCGGGTGGAGCGGCCAGAGCCATGGCCACCTCCGCCATCCGCGCCACGGCCGGCGGCAGCTCTCCCAAGGGAATCCGGGCCATAGCCGACCCACCGCACGCCTCCAAAAGCTGGGCCAACTCGAGATCCTTCTCCATTGATCCGGAACCATCGCCGGAGGCCGCCTGCGCCACCGCCAAGTGCTCCTCAAGAGTCAGATCCGGGAAGGAGACGACCTGCTGGTGGGTCTTGCGCACGCCGAGCCGAGCCCGGGCGGCGGCGTCCACTTCATCGAGTCTTGTGCTCCCCCACCGGATCTCTCCCGCACCATGCCGCCGGTGGCCGGCGATCACGTTCAGCAGCGTCGTCTTCCCGGCCCCATTGGGACCGATGAGGCCGATCGATTTTCCCCTTGGCAGCTCGAGGCTCACTCCCTCCAGCGCATGGACTCCGCCGAAGCGCACCTCGACGTCGCGCAGCACCAGTCCCGAGCCGTCCATCGGATGCGAGGAGCGGCGCCGGGCCTGAAACCTGCTCCCGTCCCACCGCGGCCGGAGAGGGACCAGACCACGGGGAAAGGCCAGCACCACCGCCAGCAGGAGGCCTGTATAGATCACCGCGTCGTAACGCACTCGTCCGAAGAGGAACGATTGGAGACCTTGGGAGGCGAAAGTTGAGACGAGTCCCCCAGTTACACTCCACAGCCCCCCAGCAACGGAGAGCAGCAGAATACGCACCGAGATCAGGTCGCTGGCGAGCTCTGCATTCGCCTGCCCCTGAGTTAGTACATAGAGCGCGCCGCCCAGGCCCGCCATGGCTCCGGAAAGAGCCAGCCCACGCAGCCGCAGGCGCGGGATGTCCGCCCCCAGGCTCAGCGCCAGGGGCTCATCCTGCCCCGTGGCGCCCAGTAGCAGCCCCGTCCCCGAGCGGAGGAACCAACCAGCAACCAGACAGAGGACCACCAGTGCCGCGGCCGAGATGGCGTAGATTCCCATCCGGCTGCCGACAAGCGAGCGTACGCCAAAGATTCCCTCCTCTCCCCCCAGCCAAGAGCTACCCAGGAAGAGCGAGCGATAGAAAGCGAGTTGCAGCGCCATGGTGACCATCGAGAAGTAGAGCCCGCGATGCCGGAAGGTCAGAAGCGCCACGCCGCTTCCCAGCGTCGCCCCCGCCAGACCGCCGGCCCCCAGAGCAGCCCAGGGGGCCCAGCCCAGCCGGACCTGAAGCAGCGCCCCGAAATAGCCCGCGACACCGACGAACAGCGAGTGCCCGAAGCTCAGCTCCCGGGTAGGCCCGCAGAAGACGATCCAACTCAGGACGAAGATGCCGGTTACACACGCCGCGCCTACAAGATCGGTGAGGAACGAAGCCGGAGCCACCAGCCCCACCACCGCCAGCACTACGGCCAGCACTGGAGCGGGTGCCAGCAAACGGCGAAACGCCAGGGCTCTCGCGGTCTCAGGCGTGCTCATCCACGACTCCCCGCGGGCGGAGCGCCAGCACGATCACGGCGACGAGGACGGCGATGAGCTCCGCCCACGCCTCCCCCACCAGCGAGATCCCCACGACCTCGACGGCCCCCAACGCATAGGACGCGATCAGTGTCCCCGTCAGACTCCCGATTCCGCCCAAGATCACGATCGTGAACGACTTGAGCAGAGCGAACATCCAGAGGTTCGGCGAGACTACCAGTACCGGCGCGGCGAGCGCCCCGGCCAGCCCCGCCAGCACCGCGGCCAGCGCCACCGTCGTCCCCAACACAACCTCTGGCCGGATACCCACCAGCCGAGCACCCCGGGCATCCTGAGCCACCGCCTGAATCGCGCTTCCCGTCCTCGTATGACGGAGCAACCATCCAAGGACTGGAAACAGGAGCATCGCCACGACCACGATCAGGATCTGCTGCCGCAGCACCTGCGCCGATCCCACCGTAATCGTCCCCGGAACGATAGGTGCCACGTACGCTGCCTGCGTACCATACCCCGCACTGAACAGTTGTGCCATCAGCAGGTTCGCCACCACCCCCACCACCATGAGATGAATCTGCCGGTCCATATAGCGGCGAAGAAAGGCCCAGAAGTAGATGAATCCGATTCCGCCGACTGTGACGGCGGACAAGAGCGTGACGACCACCAGCCGTGGAGCTTCTTGAAGAGGAAACGCCATCCCCGAGTAGAAGAACGCCAAGTATGCTCCCAGCAGAAAGAACCCGCCATGGAAGAGATTGAGGACCCGGCCCGCCCCAAAGACCAGGGCAAAGCCCACGGCGATGAGGGCGTAGAGGCTGCCCCGGGCGAGGGTGAGCACTAGAAGCTCGGCGGCCTGGTTCAACGAGCCATCTCGCTTCGCTTTAGGCTGTTCGTAACACCACAACTCGAAGTCCGATGCCGCTTTTTCGCTCGCCAGGAAGGTAACGGATGCGAAAAGAACAGCGGACACGCGTGGAGTCGTCGTCGAACGCCCCACCTCGCAACACACGACGAACTTGTGAGCTTGCTGTTTGGTCCTCTCTCCCGTCACTAGCGACGTACGGATAAGGGAAAGAGGACTCCTGAAAATCCTCTCCCCAGAGGCTCCTCGTCCACTCCCACATGTTCCCGCTCATCTCCTCACATCCGTAGGGACTCTCGCCGAAGGCAAAGCAGCCCACTGCGTTCCGATTCCCTATACCAGTAGCGCGATAATTCGCACGATTAGGATCTGGCTGCTCGCCCCATGGGTAGCTACGCATCGGTTGCGGGTTAACCTTCAGTTCTATGCCTTGTAAGAGATTCTCCGCTGAGCGAATAATAGGGCAAGATGGAATCGTCAATCCTCCCCTCGCTGCCTTTTCCCACTCCGCCTCTGATGGCAACCGAACCTCCCATCCATCTACAAGTAGTCCGGACCTCCGCCACTTATCAGTCAGCCACCCACAGAAGGCCATCCCTTCGTACCACGAAATCCAAGCTACTGGTTCATTACCTTGGCCGAAGAGGCTTTCAAGGTTACCAAGCTGGCATCTGGTCTCCGCAACAAATTCTCCGAACTGCGCTACTGTTATCGGGTACCGCCCCATCCAAAAATTGTAGGTCAAGTCGCATTCGTGGAGAGGGTGCTCACGGGGGTAATCTGACTCTCCTTGTTCCTCACTCCCCATCCAGAAAGGCCCCGGCGGAACCCAGCACAGTTCCATTCCATCAACAGTCATCACCTCCGGCCTCGGGTCCCCTATTGCATCTAGATCAGTTCCTGCAATCACTCGCCGCCGCGCCTCGCTTGTGTCGCGCAGCGTCTCAAGGAGAGTGTTCCGACGAACAATTGGCCCGATTTCCCTTTCGTGAGCCTCTTGCGCCTCACCTGTAGTCAGTTCAAAGAGACCACTGGTGGAGCTTTGGAGGACGAATTCCTCGAGATCTTCACCGATCAGACCTTCAAAACTTGAATCCCAGGAACTGTATAACAGCCTGGAATTGCCTTCGAACAAGATCTTGCCCTCAATTCTAGCACGAAGACACTCAAAAAAAGCCGAGTGAAGAGTGGAATTCGTGAAACAAAGCGGTCCCGTCAGGATAAGATTGGCGAACGTCGGCTGGCGTAGGGTACAATTATCGAACCGCAAGATTGCGACCTTACAACCAAGAAAACCGAGAGAATTGGCATAACAGTCTTTGAACTGAACTCCGTCATCTCTTGTTCCAAAAAAACGGCAATTCCGAAAAACCGTGCCATCTAGGAGACACTGGTGGAACGTCACTCCGAGGAAAGTGCAGTCTTCGAAGATTGTACCTCGAAGGTTGCAATTTTCGAAGTACAAACCATTAAGGGAGATCTCCTGAGTCTCAGGCTTCACGAGACACCCAAGCCAATTCAGATCCCTGATCACATCGTGGCTATCTAAGGAATCCTTGATCAGTATTGGGGAGACCCCCCGGCAAGCAACGAGGGAAGAGAGGCAGTCCTCCCAAGTCTCTCGGTTCTCCTCCGCCCATGTCCAAAACGGTTTGCCGAAACCGTCGTGAACGAGTTCCCAAACTACTCGATCGCCAATGTGTAAACGCTTCACTATATTTTTTCTACGCAATCTCTGAAGCGTCTCCTGAAAGTTCAGATAGAGTTCCTGCAATGCTACATCGACACTCCATTGCTTAGCGGCCCCGGCGAGGTTTGCACCTGCTCGCTCCGTCATGGCGTGGCCCAGACTCAGACTGGAAAGGAAAAGATTTCCAGTTTCTCGAACGGCATCAGCAATCTGCTTAGGAAGGTTTCGGTCTTCGAGACCCAGAAGACTCGCCAAGTCCTCGCGGAGGCCGCTACGAAAGAGATCCGCCTCCTCCTGCGCAACTTTGTAACCGCCCGAGGAGAGGAGAGGTGCGAGGCGTGCGGCGATACGCATGACAAGGCCCTTCTGCACGGGTTCACTGATCTGAGAGGAACTTCCCCGTAGAGGAGCCGGTGTCTTCAAGGCATCAGAAATCCAGCGTTCAAGAGCCCTCCCCACGATATCCTTCGCCGGTCGGCCGTTCGTATACTGCCTCAGTACTTGGTCGTCGATCGACAACCTGCCGTCACCACAATTAGCATCGCGACGCAAGTCGTAAAGCTCTCTCATAACTGTCTGGATGCGCAGTAGATCAGGAGGCTTAACCTCAGCGCCCCCTGACGCTAAGCCACTCTGTACTGGGGACTCCTCCGCCAGCCAACCTATGAGAGTTCCAATTACCGCTTCAGAAAGATTAATTTTTGCAGCCTTTGCGGCAGAGCGAATTGCCTGCTCAACAGTAGGCGCGGCCATTTGTTTCAAGAAATAGGTGCGAGCATAAAGGGGTCCCACCACACTTTCAAGATCTCGGAGATCCTTGTGATACTCCTCACGTAACGAAAGGAGGACACGCACACAGGGAACTGACTGGTACAGCCGGCGCAGGATACCAACCAGTTCTTCTGCTAAGCTTTTGCTCGCTCGAAGAACTTCTTCGAACTGGTCGAGAATGAGTATCAGTCCCCCAGCAGCATCTGCGAGTCCGGACGCCACGCTCGCGACATTGTTCATGTTCTCAAGCTTCTCATAACGACCGAGAAGGAGATGATAGTCCTTGGCTGACCACTCTGCTAAGCTGCCGATAGCATCTGGAAGCTGCATACGAATTAAGACATCGGCTGATGGCCCTTTTCCTCCGCCCCAGTCGCGGAGCACTAAGGCAGGACTGACGCGAGGCTGCCCTGCATGCCCTTCTGACGAGTTTCCTTCCTTGGGATCCGAGAGACTTCTTAGATGGCGGAGCCTTGGGATGATGCCGGCACGGACCAGAGAGGTCTTGCCGCTAGCGCTGTCCCCGGTTAGAATAGTGATCCGTTCGCGGAGAATCCGCTGAGTCACCTCGTTGGCCTCCTGTTTCCTACCGAAGAAGAAATCGCGGTGCTCTTCTTCGTAGGGTCGGGCACCCGGAAAGGGCTCCAGACAGGTCGCTCTAGTGGCGCGTTGCATCACGATCTCCTCTTCTCCAAATTATTCAAATAATTTTTTATCTCATCCATGGCTAGAACCACATCCGCCACCATTCGCAGGTCTGCCGCTCGTTGGACGACTCTCAGGCGACCGAATACAGCTGATTGGTAGCGATCAAATTCCCGGTTAACAGCAAATAGCCCTGGCAACTCGTTCGCGGAAAGCTCGAATGTCCACCGAAGTTGTTGATAGAGCCGAAGACGAACGTTCCAGTCGGAGACCGAATAGCCCAAAAACCATAATCCTCGTTCCTTTTGCTCTTGTCTAGTTGCTTTCAATCCATTACTAATCCACAAAGAAAATTCCGATGAATCTTGCAGAGTCATCTCCAAATAGGTGGACTCCGGAAGCACTACACAAGGATAACGGTCGCGGTACTTCGGCAACTTCTTTTCTGGTATCTTTTCAAGAGGAGAGCCATGAAGCTTAACAATAATTGGTCCCTCAACCTTTTCCAGTGCGAATTCCTTACTCCAAACCTCCCAGTCGACACAGTCCTCGCAATTCGGCTCTTTAGAGACCGTCTTTACGACCCATATTATTTCAGGAATAATCAAGCGCTTCTTACCCGCATCGCTAGGTGAAAGCTGTGCAAAGCCAACAAACTCTTCCTTTGCTGAATCACCGGATGGTTGCGTTAATAAATTCATGCTAGAAGCCTCTCTCGCGAAGACAGGGAAAACAACGTGATAGCTGATAGCAAGGCTGTCAAAGGCATGCTCTAAGGCCATGTCAAAGTTGGTTGTAAGTGCCATGGGAGGAGGCGGTGGAGATGTCGACCTAAAATCAGGAACATCGTCATCCTCCTGCGCAAACAAAATCATTTTCTCCTTGTAACCTTCAAAGGCGAAACCAAGCGCCGCAGCAACGGCCAAATGTAAATCGCCAAAATGCGTCGACATGCTTTTATCACAGAACCTAAAGATTTTTTTTACCTGCTCTACAAGTGTCTTATAGTTGGCAACGGTTTCCGCGGCTTGAGCTAACTCTCCAACCCTTGGAGGCACATTCCTGGAAAACAAAGAGAGCCGAAATGCCAAATCCGAGGTCGAAGGATAGACTGGAATACGGTAGGTTAAGCTATACCAGAGGAGTTGAGTAAGCCAAGAGATCTCCGAGACTGCGATTCTACTCCCTCTCTTGGAAAAATCAAACTGCCGGGCCTCCAGCGCATTGACGGCCTTGCTTAAGTTTATATCTTTGAACCTTTCTGCAACTTGACGGCTGACCTTCTGCCAAGTCTCTTCGTCGGTATGCTCATAGGCAAAATGTATCAACTTATTCCAGATGTTCGGAGAATCGAGAAACTCCGGATTCTCGAGCAACACAGCATAGGCCGCCCGAAGGCTATTGACAATGGCTATCGGTAATTTTTCGCCTACTTCCGTTGATGTCTGCACATCGAGAGCTTGCAGATTGGACATACAAGTGCAGCCTCTTGCCATTTGAAGGCCGAAGAGCCTAGTGAGTTCAACAACAAGTCCGATAAGAGCCATCTGCAGGTCGATGATGGCCTGCGCGGGTGTCGGACCGGCTGGCATGGAAGGATTGAGGCGAACTCGATAGCTCTCGGCAAAGCAACGGAGAAACTCATGTTCTGGTGCTTCTGTTGAGGATTCTCCGCTGCTGTTAAATTTCTGAAAAAGCACCGAGAGATTCCGTTCAACGGCCAACCATGTCTCATCGCTGCTTTCATTGAGACGCATACTCGAAGCACCGGCGCCAAGAAAGGGGATAAAGCTACCGCTCTCGACAGATTTCTCAAGGTGAGGGGCATCAAGCTTGTCCCTCCGTGGTGGTTCCATGAGTTCAGGAGCCCAGTTCTGCCGACCGACTGTCACTGACATTAACCTTTACCTCCAGAAATTTTATCTTCTATGGGGTGCGATCGAGTGCGGTGTGGAGAAAGAAGACTTTCGACAATTTGTTTGACCTTACTGTGATGGGGTGGGCGAAGATGATGCCCGTCGGTTGTCACGGATCCCTTAATCAGTACCCTCAAAAGAATCGCTTCTGGATCGACTATAGTCGCCGAGCGTGGAAGTAGTTCGCATTCATAGTCGATTTCGGTGTTATTATGGCTCGGTTCTGCTACTATAGACTCGGATGCACAGTTGTGGCTGATCACCTGAGAATAAGCAGGCTGCTCTCGAACGAGATCCCGCAAGCGCACTCCAGGTGGCGCAGGCAAGCCAAGAAAGGCGCCTATATGATTGAGGAAGAGGTCTGAACGATCGAGAGCCTCATCCAGTCGTGCTGAAATGACTGACGAGCCCTGGAACCGCGGGTTGATCTCTGTCAGCAACAATCGGCCGTCGTAAACCATGGCGTCCACGCCAAAAGCACCTAGGTAACCCTTTCTGGCCAACCAACTGCCTGCCTGGAGCGTGATCCCTTCGAGGGCGTCGAGAATTCTGGGGTCAAGCTCTCGGACTTGGCAGAAGTCGTTGCCGCAGAACCCAAACCGGCGGCGTGTACACCCCTCGAGAGAGATAAGTTGCAGAGAGGGCCCGTGGAGAGTGACCGTGCCGTCCTCAAACACGCAGGCGTTCACGTTAAGAGGAATGTTGGGCTCGAGTAGCGCCGCGGCCGCCAAGAATCCGTCTTTATGGCTAGGCCAGCGGCTCTCTAGTTCTTGTCGATCTGTGACGAGCGTGAGGCCGGCCCCACCATCTGAGCGGTTCGCCCGCAGCACCAGAGGTCCTGATTCCGCAATTTCGCTCAGGCGGCGCAGATCGTTGTCGGCGAAATAACGCCATGGCAAGACTTCGATGCCTAACCTCCGAAGCTCCGACTCAACCCACGGTTTGTGCTCAAACGGTCCTTGGCGCTCATGGAAAAGGCCAAGGTATTCGATGTGCTCGATCCGAGGATAGTAGACCGATGAGAAAAACGACAGGGGACGGTAAAGGACGACCACCGCAGGCTCGCCCAACGAATCATAGAGGAGTTGTCTCAAGTGCTGAGCTTCATCGCTCGTATCGTCATCGAGACGATAGCTGTCTAGGTCTACCCGGCGAGCCGTAAGCGTTTCCAGGCTGACCTCATTGGCGACCGACAGAGAACCGAGCGGCGCGATGATGGAGAAAACTTCGGCAAACTGAGGGATCGCGAGGAGCGGCCGGGCATCGTCACCCCGGGTGCCGAACCAGATGAGCTTGCGCTTACCGAGGTGGTGACGGATCTTATCGAGATATCTATGCCTTGTCAATGACAACCCTCACGATGACACGTTCCTCATTGCCTCTCCAGTGTTACTCCTCAAACTTCCGGGAGAGAGCATCTCATTGGACAATTGGCTAAGGTGATCACGAGACTCCCTCCGTTACTCAAACTGTGCTTCCTCTAACTCGACAGCTCGCATGGTGTCAAAGATAAGCAGCCTCTCGGGATCTCGCCTCTCCATTTCTTTCGGATCAGGCGGCCCCATCTCTTCTGCAGGTCTACCTACCCAGAACATTCCCGGAGTGGTTGATCTCTTGCCATGTAGAAAAGAGTCCGCAGCCAGCATCGAATTATCAGCCACAAATGCACCGGTGATAACAACTGAGTTGATCCCTACCCGTGCATGGCTTCCCACACTAGCATTACAAATCTGTGCACCGTGGCCAATTAGGGAGTAGTCGCCGATTCGTCTTGATTCTTTCTTCACATGGACCAGAGCGCCATCGCCGATACAGACCCCGCGCCCGATCTCCAGGGTCGCCTCCTCGGCGTAGACGACGGCATTCCAACTAACCAGGGCTTCTGGACCGATCACGACATCCCCCGCGACAACAGCCCCTGGGAGCACACGAGCCGTCTTATGGATCCGCGGGCATTTTCCGTTGAGCTCATAGATGTGCACCAGATTTCCGCTCCTCAAAATCAATGGTAGTGGTATATCCCCGACTCATCGGGGTAAGCCAACGTGTTGTGTTGGCACGGAATACACCGCGGCCCCAGCTTAACCCCATATTTCTCCACGATCTCCAAGGAGCGTTCGTAGACTTCGGTGAGGAGCTCGATTGTCGGTGGCTGCATATTGCGCAACGGTGTATGGGGGTCTGGGCGGAAGGGGCTCAGGACGGGATCGCAGCCGCATTCGGCCAGAGCTTCGACGCCTTTCAGGGTGTCTTCAAGCGGCTCCAAACCGACAAGGATCAGTGAGCGGATCTTTCCAGGGCCGAAGACCTCGGCGGCACGGCCGATGAAGTCGAACCAGTACTTCTTCCCGAGGTCCGCCTTGGGCCGCATAATCCTTCGCGACGCCTCGTCGCCGAATATCTCGAGGTTGAGCGAGAGGCCGTGGATACCCATGGCGTACAGTTCTTCCGGGTCGAGGAGACCCGGCATGGGGACCATCATCACGTCGACCGCAAGCTCGGGGAAGGCTCCGGCCACGGCTGCCCAGACCTCTCTGAGGTAGCCATAGTCCTCTTCTTTCGGCGTGCCACCGGAGATCAGGACGTGCCGGGCCGGCAGAAGTGGATCCTCGATCGCCCGCGCTATGGAATCAACCAGGGCTTCCACTGTCTTACGGCGGTAGCGGAAGACGTACGGAAGATCGCAGAACTTGCAGACGATGGCGCAGCCTTCGATGGGCGAAATCCGGACGCGATCTGTGTGGGTGATCGCAAAGGAGGTGTAGGGCTCGTCCCAGGCATTCCTCTGATCATGGTAGGAGGGTACGGGCACGGGGCGCGCTCGGACGCGCAGGTCTCCCGAACGGACCCAGAACTCCCCGTCCTCGAACTCCAGCCGGTGGGGCGGGGCCTTGACGAAGTTGGGGTTGAAGTCCTGGATTGGGGCATTGACCCAGATCTGCCCCTCGAGCTCCATCGAGATTCCAGAGGTCGAGGCATAGTCCGCCAAGGTCAGCGGACGCCCACTCTCCTCTCCGCCGGAGATCTGGCGACGAGCCTCCGGCGTCGCAACCATGCCTTCTGTGAAGAGCGCCAGTTTGAGGTGCTGCACCGGAGTCAACATGGGCTTCTACGAATGACCCTCCCTCAGCGGCTAGACCAGGACGAAGTGGCCCAGCCAGTAGGGGTACCACCTCAAGAATAGGAACAATACCTGCACATGCTACACAGGGTCCGGGAAGCAGTCAAGCTTACGCCGAAGCATCTCGACCTATTTCTGCGTGCCGGGTCCATATCGTATGCGGCGCCCCCGGGTGACGAGCCATTTGCCGGTTCCCCAGTCTGATGGTCCTTTATCACCGCGATAATAGAGATCAAATCGAATACTCAGCTCCGGCCAGGGATGCGCGACGTGGACACTGCGAAAAATGTTTTCCAGCTCCGGCAAGGCGGCACCATATGGTTCTGGGAAGAGCACCTCTGCCTCCTTTCGGGTCAAAGATGTCCCCAGACTGAACTGAAGCAATGGATGGGGCCGCGGTTCGTATACCAATTCGAACTTTGGCTCACGCCCAGAGACGAAGTCCTGGATATCACCCTTGAGTTCCTCTTCTGTCGCCGGCAAGACAAAGTACCACTCCTCATCGGGGTATTTGTAGAGCGCGGAGATAGCCGCCAACTGTCGGAGAAACTTGTTCCAGTGCGGCTGATCGAGAGTTGTCACTGGAATATTCACCCCCGTGTGATCCAATCGCGCCACATGTCCTTCAAGCCGGCGATGCAGCTCTCCCACCGGCAAGCACTGCTGCGTCGGCGGAGCCTGCTTGTGCAAGGCAGCGATCTTTTCACTTGCGACGATTGAGCTATGTAGATGCAAAAGGCCGGACTGCAGATCGACGAGCTTATCGGTCTCAAAAACTATCTCTGGATATCCCGTCGCATAGAGTTGCAAAGAAGTAGTAGGTAGCACCATAGGTGGGTGGGTTGGAGCCAAAATGATCCGGTCCGTCAGGATTTTGGCACCGGACGCCTGCGCGAATATCGACACTATCACGGCAAAGAAGGCGCGTGATTCGGCCGAATCATTCGGCAAAAGGAAGGTGATGTGTGATAGCCTCGAATCTTCCATAAGCAAGTCTCCCCGCGTGTCACAGATGTCAATAATCAGTGAAGCGAATCGGTATTAATACGGAAGCACGGCATCCAGCACTGCGCAGCGCACGAAGACAGCCTCCTTGCTCTGTAAAAAGTAGCCGGCGATCGGGAACAAGTCGACTTCAGGGTCGATCTCATCAATCCGCGGCAGGGGATTCAGCACCAACGACGACTCGGGCAGTCTTTCCGCCCTTTGGCGGGTCAGGCGGAATCTCTCTCGCACCTCATCCTCGATGCGGCCGGGTCCAGTTCCTTCCGGCAGCCCTGCCATATAGAGGATATCGAGGCCATCTACGTCGAGTTGGTCTCTCCGATGGATCTCGCCGGCGGGGAGGTCCGCCAACAGAGAGGCCGGGACCTCATTACCCTGAGGAGAGATCAGACGCAACTCCTTCGGAGGAAAGTAGGCGAGCCCCTGCAGAAAGGAGCGCGCCGAACGGGAACCCGCGAGGTCTCCCCCCAAGCCGATCCTCAACCCCTCGAGACGGCCGAAGCGCCTGCGAATCGCAAACAGGTCGATGAGGGCCTGGGTCGGATGGGACTCGTGGCCGCAGCCCCCGTTGATGACGGGAACGTCGGAAGCCTCCAGGGCTTCGCAAAACGCGGTCGCCGACTCGTGGCGAAGCACGAGAGCGTCACAGTAGCCCGAGATGGAGCGGATAACGTCCGGGAGCGATTCGGGCCTTGACATGCCGGCCTGGAACTTTGTCTCCGTGAGCTCGATCGCCGTACCGCCTAAGCGTGCCATGGCCGCGTGGAAGCCAAACCGGGTACGAGCCGAGGCCTGAAAGAAGAACAGCCCGAGAATCCTCCTCTGGTACGGCGCACCTTGGATGGGAGAGGTCCGGAACGACTCCGCTCGGTCCAGAATCGACAGAACTCCTTCCCGTCCCAGGTCGGTCATCGAGACAAGGTGGCTCAACTCCGCTCGCCGGTCCATTCTACGAAGGGATTCTCCCTGCTCTCCTGCAAGGGTTACGGCCTCGATGGTATGGCGCGCCGGAGAGAGGTGTCAAGGTTTTGCGCATGGACGGCCGGCTCTCTAGACGGGCCGGAGAGGTCCGGAACGGATCGAGCGCGAGTTGCTGGAAGCTGCCGGGAGGTCTGTGAGGGCCACGCTACGGGCCCCTCGGAGCCGCAAGCTGGCTAGGCTGGTCCAGGCAGCCTTTTCCATCGCGACATAGAGTTGTCCGCCGCAACGTAACCCTAGGAATCGCGACGTAGAATTAGCTGTCGCAACGTAGTCCTAGCCGCCGCAAGCTAAAACTATCCGGCGCAACAGAGTACTATCCATCGCATCCTAATTTTATCTGGCGCAATGTAGTTCCATTTACCGCAAAATAGAGCTGTCAGACGCAATGGAGAATTTGCTGTCGCGACTTCGCGTTATTCGTTGCAACTGATGACTATTCGTCGCAACATTCGATTAGTCGCGGCAGTCCAATGCTATCTATGCGGCCGAATTCTTATCCGCCGCAAGATAGTCTTATATGGCGCAACACCATCCTATCGGGCGCAACATAGTTTTAACTGTCGCATCGTAGAACTATCTGTGGCCACATAGCCCCGTCTAGCGCAACGTAGTCTTAGCGGTCGCAACGCGGAACTATCTGGCGCATCTTGAGGCTGTCTGTCGCGACGTAGTACCAGCTATCGCAACGTAAAATTATCGGTCGCAACATAGTCTTTGGTACGCCGTCTGAGAGGCGGTTGCGACGAGTTGGCTCAGGGTCCCAGACCTGGATCAGGGCGGAGGCGTCCTGGGGTAGACTTTCGTTGCAAAGACCATCCACTGGGGACAGGGCGGCCGCGGGCTCGTTGCAATCTTAGGGCGCGGGGCCGAAGGCGGCGAAGGCAAGGGAGGAGACCGTGAGCTCAGAGCTATCCGTAGCGAAGGTGTTGGCGAACTTGGAGGCGCAGATCACGCTGCACAGGGAGAGCGAGGCCTATCACGCGCAACAGGAGATCTTCCATCGCGAGCAGCGCGCCCTTCATGCGGCCGGACTCGAGTCGGTCACGAAGCATTTCGAGGCGTTTCAGGCGGCGTCCGGCGGCGCGGCCGAGATCGCGGGTCGCGTGGAGGCCGCTTCCCAGTCGGCCGCCGAAGCCGCCGCGCAGGCCGCCGCCGCCAAGGCCGCGGAATCAGTTGAGCCCTGGACGCCAGGGAAGAGACCCCAGCCGGCCCCGCTGGTGATCCGGCTGATCGAGGAGCTGCAGGCCGGCCAAGTCTTTGGCCCCTCCTGGGTCGCGGCCGAGGTGAACCGGCGATTCTCCCGGGCTCTGCCGAGGCCTCTGGACGTCCGTCTCGCCTCGGCGGTCCTGCGACGCCTTGTGGCCAGCGGCTGGGTGCGGGTCGTCAAGGAGGGCGGGCCTCATCATGAGGCGGGGTATACGCGGGTGTAGGAGGTGGCGATTGGGGTCTCGACGATAAGGCCCCTCACTCCCCCGGCCCCTCTCTCCCATCGCCCTCCCGCCGGCCGGGAGAGAGGGGAGCGCCAAAAAAGGCGGCATTATTCTTTGCTGGAAGAGAGTCGGGGTAATGAGGGGCTCGTGTTCTTCCTCTGGAAGGAATCACGTCGATCGGTATGAACTTTCTCTTTTCCCGCATCTTGGCAATCTGAACAACGAATCCGCGGCCTCTGCCGTACTTCGCTCACCTTTTGTGGTATCGCGAGGAAAAGTTGGCGAATCTTCGCCAATTTCTTGGCATTCCACCATTCCTGTGCTCGATTTGTTCGCATTGCTCTCGTCGAATCTCCTGCCTAGGATGCTCCCATGTTCAACGACAAACACCTCGGACGAGCCGTGGCCTTGCGCAGGGAAGTCCGGGGCATGGACCAGAGCGAGCTCGCGCACGCGATCGGTGTCCACAAGTCGACGATGAACGGTTATGAGAAAGGCACCCGGGGCATGGATGAGGCCACGATCGAAAAGATCGCCGGGGCTTTGGACTGCACGATCATCGATATCTGGGACGACGCTTACAACATTGCCCGCTACAACTACTTTCGAGAGCAGGCAGAGAAGGCCGGGGTCTCGATCGACGAGCTGGTCGCCAAGCTTCAATCGCGGCCGTCGGTCGAGCAGATTCAGGCCTCCTTCCAAGCGCTCTTCGATCACCTCTGGAAGCTCCTCGCCAACGTCCTGGCCTTCCAACGGCCGGACCGTCCCGAAGGCCGCACCCAGATCCCAGGCTGGGGTGTCTTCGTCTCCTCCGAGACCCAAGGCAAGAGAAAGCGCGCGCTGGAGCTTCAGCGGGGGAAGACGAAGCCCCCGAAGCCTCCGAAGCGCAAAGAGCCCGCGAAGCGTTGACGCGCTGGGTTGAAGGCGACGTTGCCTTGGCTGTTCTCCCTCTTCTCCCGGTCGGCGGGAGGGCGATGGGAGAAGAGGGTCGGGGTGATGAGGGGGCGGTACGTCGACGCGCCGCCAACGGCCATGGTGTTCACGGCCGTCCTCCCCGCTCCGGAGACGCCCCACGGGGTAGCTGGCGCTACCCGCTGGGCGTCTCTACGTTGGGACCGTTGTCGCGCGGTCGGGCCGGGGTGATGAGGGCCTCTTTGCGATAAACTCCCCCTACGGAACCTCTGCCATGCCCGTCTCGGCCCCCAACTCGCAGATCGTTTACGACGCCCTCAAGGCTCTCGGCATCCGACTGCTGTCGGTGCTGCCGGAGACGTGGCTGGTGCATCTCGTGACTCTGGCGGAGGAGGACCCGGAGATGATCCTCGTCCGCCTTGCCAAGGAAGAGGAAGGGGTGGGGATCTCGGCCGGGGCACACCTGGCGGGGGTCAAGTCGGCTCTTTTGATGCAGAACCATGGATTGCTGGCGAGCATCAACGGCATCGTGTCGCTTGCCCAGCTCTATCGCATCCCCCTCCTCATGCTAGTCAGCCACCGAGGCGGCTTCGGGGAGGAGCATCCCTGGCAGACGGAGGGGGGCGGCGTCACGGAGCACGTCCTCGACGCTCTGCGCATCCCCTATCTCTTCCTGGACTCTCCGGAGCATGTGGCGTCGCGCCTTCGCCAGGCCTCGGCTCTGGCTGAGGCGAGCCTCAAGCCCGTGGCATTGCTCCTTGGCCGCAGCCTGATGTGGGAGGACTAGACGATGCTTCGGGTCGATGCCATGCGCGCCATCTATCCCGAGCTTTCTCGGTGCATCGTGGTCACCAACATGGGCTTCGCCCCGGCCGAGCTGTTCTCGCTCGGCCATCAGCCGGGCTTTTTCTATGTCTGGCACTCCATGGGTCTCGCCTCGTCGGTCGGACTCGGCATCGCCCTCAGCCGCCCGGAGCTGCAGGTGGTGGTGATCGACGGCGACGGCTCGCTGCTGATGAACCTCGGCAGCCTGACGACGCTCGCCCGCTACCAGCCCCGAAATCTCATCCATCTCGTGTTCGACAACGAGGTCCTCCTCTCCGTGGGCCGCAGCTTCACCACCGCCACGGCCACCGGTACCGACCTCGCAGGCATGGCCGCCGCCGCGGGGGTGCCTCGCACCGCGACCTGCCGCACGGAGGACGAGCTCCACAGCGCCTTCACCGGCGCCCTCGCGGCTCGCGAGCTCTCGACGCTGGTGGCCAAGGTCGAGCCCGTGGGGCCACCCAACTACTTCATCGATCTTCATTATCTGGAGAGCCGTTTCCAGTTCCAGCGACATCTGCGACGGCTCAAAGAAGGAGGTTCGGAATGAGCGTTCTCCAGCAGCTCGTCGCCGAGCTCGACGCCGGGAGCATCCGCGTCGTCGATCTCACCCAACCCCTCGGTCCCGAGACGCCGGTCATCGGTCTGCCGCCGATCTTCGCCTCGTCGCCCGGCGTGACGATCGAAACCATCTCCCACTACGACGAGAAGGGGCCGGGCTGGTACTGGAACACCCTCCATCTCGGCGAGCACACGGGCACCCACTTCGACGCGCCCGTCCACTGGATCACGGGCAAGGATCTGCCGGACAACGCCTGCGACACCATCCCGGCCCGGCGCTTCGTCGGTCCGGCCTGCGTGATCGACGTCACGGCCGACGTGGCCGCGAATCCCGATTTCCTCCTCACCCGCGAGCGTCTCCTCGCCTGGGAGGGCGAGCACGGCCGCATCCCCGCGAACGCCTGGGTGCTGCTGCGCACCGGCTGGAGCCAGCGCCAGGGCGCCGCGGATTTCCTGAACGTCGGCCCCGACGGTCCCCACTCCCCCGGTTTCCATCCGGAGACCTCCCGGTTCCTGGCCGAGGAGCGCGACATTCTCGGAGTCGGAGTCGAGACCGTGGGCACGGACGCCGGGCAGGCGGGTACGTTCGATCCCCCGTTCCCCAATCACACCCTCATGCACGGCGCCGGCAAGTTCGGCCTCGCCAGCCTGCGCAACCTGGATCAGCTCCCCGCCACCGGGGCCGTGGTCATCGCCGCGCCGCTGAAGATCGTCCACGGCAGCGGCAGCCCGTTGCGGGTGCTGGCTTTGGTGGCGGGGGCGGCGTAAGCCGCCAAAAGCGCCGCTTCGCGGCGGGCCCTCACCCCCTAGCCCCCTCTCCCGCCCCCTCCCAACCCCCCTCACCGGGAGAGGGGGAAGGCGGAGCAAGTCGTTTCGTGCTGTTCTCCCTCTTCTCCCGGCGTGGGGGGTTGGGAGGGGGCGGGAGAAGAGGGCCGGGGTGATGAGGGTCTTGGTGCTATCCTTCCCCCCGGGTCTTCAACAACATGGCCATTCCTTCCGGCCCCTCCAAGCCCGGCCAGGGCGGGTTCACTCTTATCGAAGCCCTCATCGCGCTCGTGCTGCTGGGCATGGCCCTGCTCATGGGCATGGAGCTGGTGCTCCAGAACCCTCGGGTGGTGCGCCGGATGGATGGCGAGCGGCAGGCTTTCCGCGCCATGGAATCGACCCTCGAGTCGGTGCGGGGCGGGGCGATTCCGCTTGAGACCGCCTGCCTCGGCACCTACTCGACCTCCGTCGGCACTCTTGCTTCGAAGGACCTCAAGATCTTCATGCGGGTCGATCCGACGGATCTTCCCGGCCTCTTTCAGGTGACTCTTCAGGCTCGGTACACGGAGGACAAGAAGAAGATCCGGAAGGAGCTTCAGACGATGGTCTGGAGCCCGCGCCTTGAGGAACACGATGGAAAATGACTCGGGCGCCCAGGGTGGGTTCACGCTCATCGAGATCTCGATCGCCCTGGTGCTGATGATGCTGGGACTGCTGCTCGCGGCGCAGCTCCTCATGGAGACGTCGAAGCTGTTCGCGGAGACCTCCGGCGAGGCGATCGACACTCCCGTGCCGCTGGTGATCGCCCGCATCCGCGGCGACGTCCAGGGCTCGGCCGCCGCCGAGCCCGTCTTTCTGGCGAACGGCTCGCTCGCCGCGATCACCATGGTCGGCGGACCCGAGGGAGAGGTCGTTTACGCCAAACAAGGGACGGATCTCTTCCGCTCGATCGTGCCGTCGAACGGCGATCCGCCGAAGCCTCCGGCCCTCCTCTGGCGAGGCGTGACGGCCTGGAGCTGCCAGATCGTGCCGGGCACCAACCTCGTCGATCTGCAGGTGACGTACCGCCGCCGCTCGGTGCCCCATACGCCGCTCGCGGTATTGCCGGCCTGGCGCGGCGACCTGAACGAGGAGCTGACGCAGCGGATGTTTCTCCTGCCCCGGGGAGGCGGGCTGGGGAGCTCGTGGTGAATCCCGCGCGCCGCGGGGAGGCGGGCTTCGGCCTGCTGATGGCGCTGATGGTGCTCTTCCTGGTGTCGATCGCCCTCGCCCTGCTCGCCGGCTCGCTCCAGCTCCGGATGCGCCTGGTGCGCGAGGACGCCGAGACGGTCATCCTCACCGCCCTCTCGGACGCCGCCGTGGCCGAGGCCGTGGCGAATCTCGCCCAGGATCCCAACTACCCGGGCGAGGGCGCCCACGACTTCGGCCACGGCAAAATCTCCACCGTGGTCACCCAGCTCGGCCCCGGCCTCTACGAGGTGGTGGCGACGGCCAGGTACGCCACCCGCACCCGCACTGTGGAGGCCGAGGTCTTCCGCGCCCCGGGCGCCGTCGCCCACGTCCGCCGCTGGCGGCGGCTGCCGGGGTGAGGAGATGACACCCCGCGCCTAGTGACGCGAGAACTGAAGCTGGCCGCGGATCTCTCCACCCGGGAAGAGGTCCGTATGCACGTTGACGTAGGTCACACCGCCACGGAGGCCCTGGATGATCTCGAACAGCTCGCCCGGCGCGATCCCCTGGGCGTTGCCGGTGACGTTGGCGGCCTGGATCACGCCGCTGATCGTCCCCCCGTCCGCGGGGCAGGCCTGGGTGCCGGCGGGGCCGTTGCCCAGGTTCGAGCAGAGGAAGATCATGATGCCCCCGTTGACCGATTTCTGCCCGAAGTGAATGTGCGACTGAAGGACCTTCCCTTGCAGGTTCGAGAAGCGAAGCTGGTAGTTCATCTCGGTGCCCGCCGCGTTGATCGTGGCGACGAAATCCCCGGTGCCCGGAGTCGACAGCGCCGGCACCTCCTCATAGGAGCGCAGATGGGCCGTCGCGACACCCCGGACGTTCTGGGCCAGCAACGCCGAAATCGTCAGCAACGACAGCAGGACGAGGAGCGTCGGAACTCTCACCTTCTTCATCGTTCACCTCCTTGAAGTGTTGGACCGGCCTGGAAAGAGCTGAAGCAATTCACCGTACTCTAAGCTCGGTGAGTCCTTCAAGGGGCATGCCAGGTTCAATGATGGGCGAAGATCCGCGTCGCCCAGTCGAAGATCGGCCTCTCCACGAAGTCGCGATGGTTGGCGCTCATGAAGTGGTCGATGTGGCCGAAATTCGGCTGGAAGAGGAAGGTCTTGTCGGTGGAGCCGATCTGGGCGAGCTGATCCCCAAAGAACGGTCCGAAGCCGCGGCCGCCGCCGATCGCCAGCACCGAGCCGTGGAAGCTTCCCAGGCCGGACGTGAACTGCCCCTCGACGCCGGCCAGCGAACAACTGATGTCGCGCACGAGCGACAGCGGCGCATAGGCGGCGAACCGCTCGATGCCCTCGAACACCCGCGGCTCGGAGGCGTTGAAGAGCCGGTCCTCGGCGAGGCTACCGTTCATCAACACGTAGTTGGGCGCCGGCATGGTCGCCGGCCCGGGCGTGGGCACGGCGAGCACCGCCACCAACACCTGATGATTGGTGAAGGTGGGCGGAAAGAGGGGATTGGGCGTGAGCCCCGAAGGTGTGATGCGGGCGAACTTGGTGACGTCCTTGATGACGTTGCCGCCGACGCCGTCGAACACCAGACCGGCCACGAGCTGGGCCTGGAGGGTGGTGCAGTAGCCCTGGTTGATGGACCTCACCTGCGGGTTCAAGCTGAAGAGCATCCCCTCCCAGGGAATGATGCCGTCGTAGTCGTTGGGATGGGCGTTGGCCGTGGCCAGGGCGAGCATGCCACCCAGCGAGGCGCCGCCCGCGACGATGCGGGTGCCCGGATGGAGGATCTCGATCTGGGAGCGGACGAAGGCGATGTCGTCCACCATGGAGGCCAGGTTCCACGTGGCCATGATCGAGCAGTCGACCACGCCCGCCTCACAGGTGCCGGCAGGGATGCCCTCGAAGCGGGGCGAGTAGCCGTAGACGTCGAAGTTGCGCAGGGCGAAGTACTCGGCGATGGAGGTGCCGGGAGCGTTGTTCGGGTCCCGTTGCTCGTAGAAGCTGAAGGGAGGACCGAGCGGCGGCAGCAGGAGAATCGAGCCGCGCAGCGCTTGCGCCGGCCCGTTCTTGAGGATGCGGACCATCTTGAAGCGGTCGAGAGGATGGCTGCCCGCGCGCACCGTGTACTCCGTGCGCACGAGATCGCCGTCCCGGCTCGTGGCGGTGCCCGTGATCTGGTAGGGGCCCGAGCCGAAAGCCGCCTGAGCCGCGAGCGCGAAAAGCACCAGCAAGACGAAAGGCCGGATCTTCATGTCGTTCTCCTTCGAGGTTTGAGTGAAGTTGGCAAGACTCCTGCTTAAGTCTCTCTAGTCAAAACAGTGCCTGTGAGCGGCAGCGAGGGACAGTCTGCCCTCCAAGGAGAAAAATCGATCGCACTCAGAGATAACGCGAAACCCTCCCTCTGGCTGAAGCGCCTCCTCCTCGTCCTCCTCGCCCTGGCCGCGCTCTATCTGCTGGCGGCCAACCTCTTCCTGAACACTAGGCTTGCGACCTGGGCGGTCAATCGCCGGCCGGAGCGGTTCCGGGCGACGTGGTCCTCCGCGTGGAGCGTCTGGCCGGGGGGCGTGTGGGTCAGGGGGCTGGCGCTCCGGGGACGGAGCGCGAACGACGTGCTGTGGACGGTGACGGTGGACCGGGGGCACGGCTGGATCGACGTGCCGGCCCTCCTGCGGCGGCGCTTCGTGGTCGATGGATTCCACGGCGAGGGCGTGCGCTCCATGGTGTCGCGCGGGGAGGGGAAGGGCGCGCCGCCAGAACCGGAGAAACCCGGAGAGAAGCCCCGGCCGCCTTGGGGAATCCTGATCGACCACGTCGAGCTGACCAGCGTCCGTGACGTGAGCTACAACGATCTGCGCCTGACGGGTGACGGGCGGGGCCGGGTCTCGGGGAGCTTCTCGCTCGTTTTCGGGAGGGCGTTCCGCATGGGCGACACCCGGCTGGCGATGCCGGCCGGACGGCTGTGGTGGAGCGATGAGCCCGTCGCCCAGGATCTCGACGTCGACGGCACGGTGAGCTTCGCCCCCTTCGTGCCGCGCGAGCATCCGGGCCTGGAGGGTTGGGACTTCCTCTCCGGCTCCCTCAAGGCCCACGGACAGGTGCCCGGCCTGCCGTTCCTCGACGCCAGCGGCCTGAAGGGCACGCACGATCCCGGCCGGCTCGTGGCGGACCTGCGGGTGGACCGCGGACGCCTGATGCCGGGGAGCCACGCCGAGCTCGTCACCGGATCGGTTACTGGATCGGCCGCGGGCTCGCCTCCCGCCCTGGAGATGACCGCCAGTGTGCCGGTTGGGCTTCCAGCGCCGGAGCTGCGCCTCGGTCTCCGGGCTCAGGGCCTGCAAGCCGGGCGATCCCCGGGCCGGCCGCCGGCTTTCCAGTGCGCGGCCCTCACCGGCACCGTGCTGACCCCGGCGGTTCAGCTCCGCCGCCTGTTCGTCACCGCCCGCGAGCTGCGCACCAAGGCCGACATCGCCACCGCCGCGCCCCTGGAGGCCGACATGCGCCTCGAAAAGGTACGGCTCGAAGCGGCCGGCATCCGCGCCCATGTGCGGTTGGACGTCGATCACGCCACGGGGCGCATCGACCTCGCCGCCCTGGGGCGCCGGGATGCCGACATCGAGGGTCTCGTGGGGGAAGGAGTTTCGCTGCAGATCGCCTTTCCGGCCACTTCCAACCAGAAGTCCAAAGCCCCCTGGGGCGCGCACATCTCCGGTGCCCGGCTGTCGGGCATCCGCGAGATCGGCATCGATCCGTTCCGTCTGACCGGCGTTTCCCAGCTCGAAACCACGTTCACCTATGATCCGGCAGGAAATCTCGAGGTCGAGAGGGCCGCCTTGACCCTGCCCGCCGGCACTCTCCTCCGCCAGGGCCAACCGGTCGCCCAGAACCTCGCCGTGAAGGCGGAGGCCCGCGTCGGCCCCCTGACCGTCGGTTCCCAGGGCCTCGCGTTTCTGCGCCAGGTCTCCGGCACGGCGGACGTGCGCGCCCGCGTCTCCTCCCTGGGCTTCCTCGATCCCTATCTGCGCAAGGTCCCCTGGCTGGCGCTCCAGGGCGAGGGGAATCTCGACGCGGCCGTCCGCCTCGACGCCGGCCGGCTCTCCCCCGGCAGCCGCCTCGGCGTCCGAGTCACCCGGCTGCGGGCCACGCTGCTGGACAGCCTCGCGTCCGGCGCCGGCCGGCTGGCGGTGACCGTCGATCCCCAGGGGCGGGCGGCGATGCGCGTCGATCTCGACCGCTTCGGCCTCGCCGATCTGCGGCAGCCGGGGCGGCCTGACTACATCCGGGGCCGCAACCTGCGGATGACCGCGAGCTCCACCGGGCCTCTCGACCTCGCGGTGCCCGTGCCGGACTTCGACGCGTCCCTGACTCTCGCCGACGCGGTGGTGCCGGATCTCAAGGTGTTCGACCCCCTGCTGCCCGCGGGCGCCGGCTTCTACCTCCTCTCGGGGACGGGGCGCGTGGGTCTCCGGCTCGCGCTCTCGACCGCCACGCGCACCACGCGGGGCACGGCCTCCCTCGCCTCGGACTCGGCGACCGTGGCCTTTCAGGATCTCGAGATCCAGGGCCGCGTGTTGCTCGAGGCCCCCTTCTCCAGCCCCGACCTCTTGGGCCGCCACTTCGATCTCGACGGCGCCCGGCTGACGCTGGACGACATCTCCTATCGCCAGACGGGCGACAAGGAGCCGAGCGCGGCGCCGGGCTGGTGGGCGCACGCCCAACTCGCCGACGCCGCGGTGGTCTGGGGCCAGCCGCTCTCGCTACGCGCCGGCGGCCAGGTGGAGATGCGGGACTCGGGACCCCTGATCGCTCTGTTCGCCCAGCGCAGCAAGGCCGTCAAGTGGTTCGACAACGTGCTGAGCGTCGAAGGCGTCACCGCCCGGGGTGTCCTGCGCATCGACAAGGGTGTGGTGGCGATCGACTCCTTCCAGGCCACCGGCGGCAAGCTGGAGGTCCGTTCCCGCATGAGCTTCTCCAAGCAGAGCAAGAAGGGCGACCTGCTGGTGCGCTACGGGCATCTCTCGGCCGGCATCGAGATGCTCGACGGCAAGCGCGACTTCAAGCTGATCCGCCCCCGGGAGTGGTTCGAGCAGCGCGCCGGGGCTCGGCCTTAGACCATAGGCGCTGACTTTGACGCCTCGGGAGCGCCCCCGCCCAAGACCCTCATCACCCCGGCCCTCTTCTCCCGACCGCCCCATCCCCCTCCCCGGGAGAAGAGGGAGAACAGCCTGCAAGGGCATGAGGACGAGGGAAAAGGCCCCAACCGAGCACCCCTCTCCCGGGGCGGTGGATGGGGTGGTCGGGAGAGGGGCAGGGGTGAGGGTCTTGGGCGGGGGAACCTCCCAGACCACGTTAAGTGCGCCTATGTCTCTCCCTTAAACTTCTCCCCCAGCCTCAGCGTACAAAGGTTTTCGACTGGATCGAGGAGGGTCGAGGTGCGCGATTTCGCCAAGAATCTGTGGACCACCGTGCGGTCGCTCGCCCGCCAGCCGGAGATGACCGTGGTGGTGGTGCTGACGCTGGCGCTGGGGATCGGCGCGACGACGGCCCTCTTCGCCTACCTCGCCTCCATCCTCTGGCCCACCATCGACGCGCCGGGCGCGGAGCGCATGGTCTGGCTCTACACCGGTTCGGCCGACGAGAAGCAGGCCTCGACTTCCTATCCGGAGTACCTCGACGTCCAGCGCCAGCAGAAAATCATCGCCGACCTCGCGGCCTTCTCCGCGATGGGGACCACCGTGGGTCATGGCGGCACGACGCTCTTCGCCTGGGGACAACTGGTCACCGGCAACTACTTCCCGCTGTTCAGCGTCCGGCCGGTTCTGGGGCGCCTGCTACAGCCCGGCGACGACCGGGCCGGCGCCGAGCCCGTGGCGGTGGTCAGCCGGACCTTCTGGAAAGGGGTTCTGGGAGGAGACCCGGCCGTCGTGGGCCGGCCGCTGCGGATCAACGGCCGCACGATGCTCCTGGTCGGCGTCGCTCCCGATGGGCTCCCGAGCTTCGGGATCTCCCCCGCCATCTACGTGCCGGCTGTGCATTCGGACTGGGTGACCGGCCTGGCTCGGCTGGAGAACCGGAAGAGCCGGTGGCTGAACCTGGTGGGGCGCATCGCGCCGGGCGCCAGCCTGAAACAGGCCCGAGCCGCGCTGGGGATCACCGCCCAGGGCCTCGACCAGAACGCTCCGCTGCCCGACGGCAAGCGCGTCTTCTCGCTGGTGAGGATGAACAGCTACGCCCCGAGCCCGCAGGCCGACCGCTACCTCTCGGCGGCCCGCATCCTCATGGCCACGGCGGTGCTCTTTCTCCTCCTGGCCTGCGCCAACGTCACCAATCTCCTGCTGGCACGGACGACGGCGCGGCGGCGGGAGTGGGGCATCCGGGCGGCACTCGGCGCCTCCCACCGGCAGCTCATCCTCGGCGCCTTCACGGAGAGCGTCGTCCTCTGCCTGGCGGCCGGCATCGCCGGGCTGGGTATAGCGGTGGCGTTGTCGCACCGCATCGAGACCTATCTCCATACCTCCCTCGGCGGTCTCGGCAATCTCTCGGAGGGGGCCACCCTGCTGCGTCTCGACGCCCGGGCCTACGGCTTCGCGCTGCTCGTCGCCTGTCTCTGCGGTCTCCTCTGCGGCCTCGCGCCCATGCTGCACGCCCTGCGCGGCGATCTCCTGGGATCGGTGAAGGCCGATTCCGGCGGCACGGCGTCCCAATCGGGCGGCCTCACCCTGCGCCGGCTGCTGGTGGTGATCCAGGTGGGGCTCTCGGCGCTGCTGCTCCTCGGCGGCGGCCTCCTCGTGCGCAGCCTGCGCAACGCGGAGCGCACGGACACCGGGTTCGATCCCAAGGGCCTCCTCTACGCCACCATGTACGTGCCCCGCAGCGCCGGCGCGGACGGCGTGAGCGCCACGGCCTACCCGCGAATCCAGGACCTAGCGTCGCGGCTGCCGGGGGTGCGCGGCGCCACCCTCGTGCTGATGCCGCCCCTCGCCGGCTGGTCCCGCGCCAGCCAGTTCGCCAGCCACGAGCACCCCGACAAGTGGCAGGATGGCGCCTTCAACATCGTGGCGCCCGGCTACTTCGCCGCGGTTGGCACTCCCATCGTCCAGGGCCGCGCGCTGGACGAACGGGACCGCAAGGACACCTCCCCCGCCGTGGTCGTCAACCAGACGCTGGCCCAGAAGCTGTGGGGAGATGCCGACCCCATAGGCCGCTGGGTCACCAGCGGCGAGCCGCCTCGCACGGGCGAGCTCGGGCCGGACTTCCAGGTGGTGGGCGTGGTGCGGGACGCGCGCATGGTGTCGGCCGCCGATCCCGCCGAGCCGACGCTGTACTTCGCCTACGATCAGCACAAGCATTCGCGGATGACGCTGATGGTGCGTTCGTCCGTGCCGCCGGCCACGCTGCTGCCGGCGCTACGGGCGGCCGCCCGCTCGGCCCACCCGGACCTCGCCTTCGTGGACGTGACGACCTCCGACGAGCAGATGCGCCGCAGCCTCGCCGGACAGCGCATGTACGCCGAGGTCGCTGGCCTGCTGGGAGTGCTCGGGCTGATCGTGGCCGTGGTCGGTCTCTTCGGCCTGCTGAGCTACTCGGTGAGCCTGCGGGTGCGGGAGTTCGGCATCCGCATGGCGATCGGCGCGCATCCGGACGACGTCCTGCGGCTGGTGCTGCGGCAGGGTCTGGGGCTCGTGGCCGCAGGCGTGGTGCTGGGGATGCTCGGTGCCCTGGGCCTCTCGCGCCTGCTCCAGAGCCTCCTCGTGGGCGTCGACGCCAACGATCCCCTCACCTTCGCGATCGTCTCGTCGATCCTCACCTTCGTGGCCCTCGTCGCCTGCTACCTGCCGGCCCAGCGCGCCGCGCAGCTCGATCCGCTGGCGGCGTTGCGGCAGTCGTAGGTTGGGTGCGGTTTAATTGCGCCTCCCGGAACGGCTCCGCAAAGCCCCCAGCGTCGCGAACCCGGCGCCGACGACGCCGGAGAGAATCGGCGTGATCAGCAACAGGCCCACGACGGTCTGAAGAGGTACGCCGAAAGCCAGGGCAACGATCAATCCGCACGGAATTCCCGCAAGGCTCAAGAGCGTCCAGCGAACCCGCTGACTGCTCTGGTTGTGTTGAATCGTGGTCGCCATTTGAAACACCCTCCTTGAACCATCTCTACTCTTAGACGGTCAAGAAGGGTTTTTGTTGCAGCCTCACTTTTTCTTTCGCCAATCCTCCGCCAGGATGGCCCAGCGCTCGTGGTCGCGCCAGCGTCCGGCGATCTTCAGGTAGCGCGGCGACAGGCCTTCCCGCCGGAAGCCGAGCCGCGTCACCAGCGCCAGCGAAGGCTGGTTTTGGGGCTGGATATTGGCCTCGAGCCGGTGGAGCTTCAGCCGGACGAAAGCGTAGTGAAGGGCGAGCCCAAGGCCCTCCGTCATGCAACCCTGCCGAGCGAAGGGAGCGCCGATCTGGTAGCCGAGGTAAGCGCTCTGGAAGGCCCCGCGGACGATCTCGGTCAGATTGATCGAGCCCAGGATGGCCTCGTCCGAGCAGCGGCGCAGGAGCAGGCCGACATGGTTGGGCTGCCGGCAGCGTTCCATGTACCGGGCGAACCCTTCGGGCGTGACAAAAGGAGTCGCCAAACCGTGATAGAGCTCCTGGCTGACGCGATGGAGCGCGATGAGCTCCGCGGCGTCCTCCTCTTGGGGAAAGGCGAGCCGAATGCGGCGACCCTGGCGCGTGGGAAGAGGTGGCTGGCTCATGAGCTTCCCTCCTGTCGGACCTGCCGCAAGGCCTCTACCGCCGCGGCCAGACGCTCGGCGGCGCGGTCCGCCTTTTCCCGCGCCTTCTCGGCGGCGTGCTCGGCTTTTTCGGCCGCCCGTTTCGCCTCGGCCGCTTCCCCGGCAAGCCGGTCGGCCTCCTCGCGCAACGGGTCCGCCTCGGCGCGGGCGCGCTCGACTTTCTCTTCGGCCACGGCGATCCGCCGCCGCTGGACCTCCTCCTCTTTCTCGCGGCGAGCCTGCTCGGCGGCTTCGAGGCGCTTCGCCTCCTCCGCCTCCCGCGCCTTCCGCCTGGCGATCTCCCGGGCGTCAGGGAGAGGCGGGCGCGGCATGGGAAGCACCTTCTTCTTGCGGCGCGCCGGCCCCGCCCGATGGTCCTGCTCTGGGGCTTTCTCCTTGGGCTTCGCCTCGCGAAGGGACTCCGAAGGGGGGCGGCGGCTGGCGATATCCACCACCGGGGACGCCGCGACCTGCAGCCCGGCCAGCACTTCGAAGCCGGGAGGATCGAGATCACGGTCCAGCCAGCCACGGGCGACCTGCTCGGCGGCGGCGGGGCTGAAGGCGATCGCCTGGAGATTGGCCGCGACGCGCTCGACCAGGTCGCGGCTCGGCGGACGGCCCTGCTCGGAAAGGATCTGGGCGGCGTCCCAGCGCAGCTCGTCCGCCAGGCCGCGCGCGAGCCGGATGGCCTCCCGCAGGGAATCCGCCCCCTTGCCCGCGACCGCCTGCCGCTGGGCGGTCCGCGCCGTCTTGCCCGCCGCGATCAGGGCGTTCATCTTCTGCTCCTGCCGCTCGAACAGGGCGTTCACCGCCCAGGCGGACGGCGTCGGCTTGGGGAGAGCCTTGACCTCGGCCGCGTCGTCCTTCCGCTTTTCCTTGCCCAGCCGCGATGCCAGCGCATTGCGCGCCGCCGTGAACTCCTCGGGAGGCAGCCGGTAGAGGTCGCGGATCTCAGCGTCGAGCCCAGTCTTGGATGTCATCACTGTAGATCGTACAACGCGAACCTTTTCCTCCGAGCTTTCGTCTTATAGGGTGTCTCAAAAATGGTTGACGACGACGCCTACGTCGCCAGGGATTGAAATCGCCTGGCTACCCTCTGTAGTCCCTACGGGACATGGGAAGAACGAACGGCAGTCCCGGAGGGGACAAGCGTCGGTAGCCAGGCGATTTCAATCCCTGGCGACGTAGGCGTGGCTGTCGATCCTTTTGAGGCACACTCTTAGAGGTGTTTGGAGACCCCATCATGAAGCTTTTTGCCTGGATGGTCCTCGCCTTCACTGCCGCTCCCGCCCTGGGGCAGCCCACCCTTGCGGTGAAAGCGCCGATGCTCGTGGGTGGCATCGCCGCCAGCCGCACACAGATCGCCTTCACCCTGGCCGGCGATCTGTGGTCCGTGGAGCGCGCGGGCGGCGAGGCGAAGCGTCTCGGCGAGGCTCCGGGCGACGCGGACACGCCGGCCTTCTCGCCGGACGGCGCCTGGCTCGCCTTCAGCCGCGACACCGGCAGCGGGGGCGATGTCTTCGTGATGCCCGCGTCGGGCGGCGAGGCCCGCCGGCTCACCTGGCATCCCAAGGAGGACCGGGTGCGCGGCTGGACGCCGGACGGCCGTCGCATTCTCTTCGTCTCCAATCGCGAGGGGGACGGCCAGTTCCGGCTCTTCACGGTGGACCGCGACGGCGGCGTCCCCGAGCGCCTGCCCCTCTTCGAGGCGCGGCAGGGAGCCTTCTCGCCGGACGGCTCGCGCATCGCCTACGTGCCGTTCGGCAACTCGTGGGACGAGTGGCGCTTCTACCGTGGCGGCAACACGAGCCCGATCTGGATCGCCCGGCTCGCCGACAGCAAGATCGAGAAACGGCCGGCGCTGACCGGCCCGGACGCTAACCACCGCTTCCCTCTCTGGATAAGCGACACCCTCTACTTCATCTCCGACCGCACCGGCACGCCCAATCTTTATAGCCACAATCTACGAACCGGTGGAACGACGCAGCTCACGAGGTATTCAAAGCACGGTATCCGGATCGCCGCCGCGGCGCCGGACGCCGTGGTCTTCGTCGCCGACGGCGCCATTCATCTCTGGGAGATCGCCACGCGGCAGGACCGCACGGTCGACGTGCACGTCACCCTTCCCGCGCCGGAGTTGGCGCCGCGCACGGTGCCGGCGATCCGCACGCTCGAGCAGGCAATCCCCACCTCCGGCGGCAAGGAGCTGATCGTCAGCGCCCGCGGCGAGATCCTCGCCTTCGATCCCGCCACGGGCAAGGCGCGCAACCTCACCCGCACGCCGGGGGTCGCCGAGCGGACGGCCGTGCCCTCTCCCGACGGCCGGTGGATCGCCTGCTTCTCGGACCGCTCCGGCGAGTACGAGATCCACATCCTTCCCGCGTCCGGGGAGGGAGAGCCGAGAAAGATCGCCGTCGAGGGGCACCCGTCGTTCTATCGCGAGCTCACCTGGTCGCCGGACGGCCTCCGGTTGGCCTTCTCGGACAAACGCCTGTCGCTGTGGGTGGCGGACGTCGAAGCTGGCCGGGCACGGAAGATCGCGACCTCGCCCCACATCGGCCAGGGAGTCTGGGCGCCCGCGTGGTCGCCGGACAGCCGCTGGCTCGCCTACTCGCAGGCCCTCGCCAACCGGGTACGGACGATCTTCCTTTATGACTCTCAAAATGGCCGCTCGGTCCAGGTCACCGACGGCAGGTCCCAGTCGGACCTCCCGGCCTTCGACCGCTCCGGCCGCTATCTCTTCTTCACCGCCAGCGCCAACGCGCGCACGGCCGCGGCGGACGATCTGGGTTGGGGCGTGATGTCGAGTATCGCCGCCCGCCCTCTGGTCACCGCACGGCTCCAGGCCGTGGTGCTCCGCCAGGGAGATTCGCCGCCGCTCCTGCCCCTGAGCGGAAAACCACACCCAAATGCACGCTGGGAGCTCACGGCGGATGCCAGCGCCGCGCCGGGCATCGACCTCGACGGTCTCAGCCGCCGAATCGTCCCGGTCACCAGGGACGAGCGCGACTTCGTGGGTCTCGCGGCCGGCGGACCGGGCGTACTGTTCGCTCTCGCCCAGGAGTGGCCGGCGACACCCGGGGCCGACGATCCCAAACTCGTCCTCTACCGCTACAACCTGTCGAAGAGCGCCGAGCCCGAGAAGATCGCAGCAGACGTACGCGACTTCGCCGTCTCCGCCGATGGCAGCACCCTTGTCTACCGTATTGACGAGAAGGAAGGCCCGGCCCTGCGGCTGATGGCGACCGGCGCGCCGGCCGGCGACGAGCGCAAGCCCCTCGATCTCGCCGGCCTGACGGTGGAGGTCGATCCGGCCGCCGAGTGGCGGCAGATCTACAACGAGACCTGGCGCGTGGCCCGAGACTGGTTCTACGATCCCGGTTTCCACGGCCAGGACCTCAAGGATCTCGAGCGCCACTTCGCCGCCTACCTGCCGGGCATCACCCGCCGGGGGGACCTCAACGAGCTGTCCTACCGGATGCTCGCCTATCTTTCGATCTCCCATCTCAACGTGGACGGCGGCGACGTCCCGCCTCCCGCCGTCCGGTCCGAGCGCACCGGCCTGCTGGGCGCCGACTTCCACGCCGAGGGCGGGCGCTACCGTATCGACCGCATCCTCCGCTCTCCCCGGCCCGGCGCGGCGAGCCCCCTGCTCCAGGCCCCTCTCGATCAGCCCGGCGTGGACGTGCGCGAGGGCGATTACCTGCTGGCGGTGGACGGCGAGGAGGTCCGCGCCGAGCGCAGCGTCTACAGCTACTTCGTGGGCAAGGCGGGCAAGCCGGTGGCGCTCAAGGTCGCAGGCGACGCGGACGGCCGCGACGCCCGCACGGCCACCGTAGTTCCCCTGCCGGGTGAGAACACCCTGCGGCGATTCGCCTGGGCGGAGGCGAACCGCCAACGAGTCGAGGAGCTCTCCGGCGGCCGGCTCGCCTACGTCTACGTCCCCAGCCACGGCGGCACGGGATTCGAGGAGCTGATCCGGGGCGTAATCGGCGACAGCGGCGCCGAGGGGATCGTCGTCGATCAGCGCTGGAGCCCGGGCGGCAACGTCTTCGACTCCGCCATCGAGCTACTCCAGCGCCGGCCGATCTACGCCTACCGTTGGCGCGAGGGGAACGACCTGCCCATGCCCATCAACACCTTTGGCGGCGCCAAGGTGCTGATCGTCAACCGGCAGAACGGCTCGGCGGCGGAGACCTTCGCCCTGATGTGGAAGCTCGCGCGTCTCGGCCCCATCGTGGGCACCCGCACCTACGGCGGCGGCATCGGCGGCGCCCTCTTCTCCCCAGAGCTGATCGACGGCGGCCGGCTCACCATCCCCAACCGCGCCTCCTACGATCCACACGGCACCTGGGGAATCGAGAACGACGGCGTCCACCCCGACGTCGCGGTGGACTGGGACTCCGCCGCCTTCCGCGCCGGCCGCGATCCGCAACTCGAAGCCGCCGTCAAGGCCGCCCTGGCGGCGATCCCGAAGGGGAAGAAGTGGGCGCCGAAGAGGCCGGCGTATCCGAGGTATCCGTAGGTCCCCCTTCTCCTATCGGCTTTGACGCCTCTGAGCCTCCCCCACCCAAAAACCCTCACCCCCTAACCCCCTCTCCCGCCCCGGGAGAGGGGGAAGGCATGCGAGGCCGTTTCGCATGGCCCTCCCTCTTCTCCCGGTGTGGGGGGTGGGAGGGGGCGGGAGAAGAGGGCCGGGGTGATGAGGGTCTGGGGCGGGGGGAACTCGCAGTAAAGTTAGCCCCTATAGGGGGGATAAGGGGTGTCATAATCTGATCTACAATCAGCCCCCTGTGAAACGCCGCCGCCGCAACACCGCCCAGCCCGCCAGCAGCAGACCGGCCGCCAACATCGCCAGCCCAGCCGGGCTCACGGCGGGAATGCCCGGCGCCAAGCCCGCCAGAACGCCCGGTGCGTTGGTGACCACGACCAGATGGCCGTCTCCCGCCCGCGTGCTCATGTAGAGGATGCGGGCGCCGGCGACCAGCGCGACCTCGGGATGGGAGAAGTTCTCCTGGTTGGGATTGCCGTCCACCGTCACCAGGTTGCCGTCCGCGAAGAGGCCCACGGGGCTCCCCCAGGTGGCCCCGCCGTCCGCCGACTCCGAGTAGTAGATCTGCTTGTTCACCCGCGCTCCCGTCTGCCAGAAGCGGAGGGAGTAGTAGGTGGCGAGGGTGCCATCCAACTGATCGATCGTCCGCCCGACGTTGTGCGGGTAGACGGCCAGTGGATCGGAGGGATTGGAGAGGCCGTAGACGAAGCCCGTGCCGGTGATCAGGTCCTGGGCGGCGAAGGAGCCGGCCACGGACGGCGGCGCGCCGTCGGTGTAGCCGAAGCGGCCGATGCCCCCCACGTTGTCCCACTCGAAGAAGAGCAGGGAGCCGATCAATCCCCAGGCGCCGTTGACCTGACCGGCGACGCCGCCGCCGATCGGCTGCACGGGACCCTGGTGGGTGATGCTCAAATTGTTCGGGTTCACGCCGATGTCGTTGACGCTGATGTTGTAGTTGTACTGGCCGTTGGCGCCGCTGGGATCGTTGGGCGTCCACATCAGCAGCTTCCAGTCGGTCCCCGTCTTCGCGGCGCGCACGAACTCCATCAACGGCTCGGTAGCGGCGCCGAAGCCCGGGAACGGCGGGCCCCCGGCATAGGAAAGGTTGCCCGTCGAGGTGAAGTGGACGCCGTCGGTCGCCGTGCCGTGACGCAGGGCGGAGAGTTGGAAGCCACTACCGTCGAAAACCCAGAGATGGAAGAGCCCGGTGGTGGAGTCGAAGACGATCGTCGGGAACAGAGAGTGGAAGTTGGGAGTGAAATCCTCCCCCAGGCGCACACCGTCCAGGCTCACGGACACGAACGCGGTGCCAGGTATGGGCGGTGCCGCCCAGGCGGGGCAGAGTCCTGCGATCCCCAGTGCCAGGGCGACGGCGATCAATCCCCACGGGGTCCTGTGACTCACGGGGACCTCCTTTCCGGGTTCAAAGAAGAACAGCCTTTCAAGCGTACACGAAAACCAGCGCCCGTATGAAGGGCGGATAAAGAGCTAGAATCATGCCGGTGAAGCTCTACGGCACCCTCCTCCTTCTGCTCCTCCTGGCCTTGGCTGCGGGAGCCCACGCCGCTGATCCGGTGATCGCCGCGGCGGGGGACATCGCCTGCGATCCTATGGACACCTTCTACAACGGCGGCCTTGGCACGATCAGCGCGTGCCGCCAGGAGGCGACGTCCGACCTCGCCCTGGCCGGGGGCTTCGACGCCGTTCTGCTGCTGGGAGACAATCAGTATCTCGACGGCGCGCTCTTCAAGTACCAGACGGTCTTCCGCCCCACCTGGGGACGGCTCGGCTCCCTGCTACGGCCGTCGCCCGGCAACCACGAGTACGAGACGCCGGGCGCCGCCGGCTACTTCGATTACTTCGGAGCGGCGGCCGGCAAGCGCACGGAAGGGTGGTATAGCTACGAGTTGGGAACCTGGCACGTGGTGGTGCTCAACTCCAACTGCGCCGCCATCGGCGGCTGCGGCCCGGGCTCGCCCCAGATCCGCTGGCTGGAGGCGGACCTCGCCGGGCACCCCCGGGCCTGCACGCTCGCCTACTGGCATCACCCCCGCTTCTCCTCGGGCCTGCACAACAACGATCCGCTCTCCGACACCTTCTGGCGGACGCTCTACGCGGCGGGCGCGGACCTCATTCTGGTGGGGCACGACCATGACTATGAGCGCTTCGCGCCCCAGGATCCCGACGCCCACGCTGATCCGGCGCACGGCATCCGCGAGATCGTCGTCGGCACCGGCGGCCGTGAGGTTCGCCCCTTCACCACCCTGCGCGCCAACAGCGAGGCGCGCAACGCCCAGGATCTCGGCATCCTGAAGCTGCGCCTGCGCACCGACGGCTACGACTGGCAGTTCCTGCCCGTGCGCGGCGGCACCTATACCGACGCGGGGAGCGCCGGCTGCCACAACGCTCCGGACGCGACGAATCTCTTCCTCCATCAGGGCCGCTTCCAGGCCCAGGCCACTTGGCGCGACGCGGCCGGCCACACCGGCACGGCACACCTCGCGGCCCCGGCGACGGACGGCTCGGGCCTCTTCTGGTTCTTCAGCGCGGACAACTGGGAGCTGATGGTGAAGGTGATCGACGGCTGCGCCCTGAACAACCGCTACTGGGTCTTCGCCGCCGGCACCACGGACGTGGAGTACCACCTGACGGTGACCGACACCCTCAACGGCCGCACCGTCCACTACGACAACCCCCTGGGCCGGACCTCACCCGCGGTCACGGACACTGACGCCTTCTCCACCTGCCCGTAAGGCGACTCGCCGATGCGATAGGATCTTGGGAAAGTCCCTGAGGTCCAAGAGGAGAGAGAGCGATGTCAAGTCTCGAAGAACGGGTCGTCCTGCCGGCGAACCCTCAGCAACCCCACTGCGCGACCGTCCTGCTGCTAGACACCTCGGGCTCCATGTCCGGAGCGAAGATCCAGCAGCTCAATGAGGGCCTCAAGATCTTCAAGGCCGAGATCTCGTCGGACGAGCTGGCGTCGAAGCGCGTCGACCTCGCGATCGTCACCTTCGGCGACTCGGTCAGCGTGGCTCACGACTTCTCCTCGGTCGAGGAATTCACGCCGCCCGAGCTCGCCGCCGCCGGCTCCACTCCCATGGGCGAGGCCATCCTCAAGGCCGCCGATCTCGTCGCGGAGCGCAAACGCCAGTACAAGGAGCTGGGCATCGACTACTTCCGGCCGTGGATCTTCCTGATCACCGACGGCGAGCCCACGGACATGAACCCCGGCGACGACCTGTGGACGGCCGTGGCGGCGCGGGTCCAGGACGGCGAGGCGAAGAAGGAGCACCTGTTCTTCGCCGTCGCCGTGGAGCCGGCCAACCTCGACAAGCTGTCGCAGATCGCTCCCCCCAACCGGCCGCCTGTCCAGCTCCGGGGCACAAAGTTCAAGGAGCTTTTCGTCTGGCTGTCCAAGAGCCAGGCCGCGGTCTCCGCCTCCTCGGTGGGCGACGCCGTCAAGCTGCCCGCTCCCACGGGTTGGGCGGAGGTCTAGGACCTGCCACAGCCGCCTCAGGTGCCGTTCGTCCTCGGTGCGTCGGTGATCGGATCCTCGCACACCGCGCTGGGCCTCCCCTGCCAGGATGCCTGCGCCTTCGAGATCCTGGCGCCCTGTTATTGCGTCGCCGTGGTGTGCGACGGCCTGGGCAGCGCTCCGCGCAGCGACCTGGGAGCCCAGACCGCCGTTCAGGCGGCGCTCGGCGCGTTGCGGGCGGGGCTGGGAGACGACGACGCCATGGCCGCGGTCGTGGCCGAAGCCGTGGCCACGGCACGCATCGCGCTCGAAGATCTGGCGGCCCAAGAGGGGTGTCCGCTGCGCGATCTCGCCTGCACCATCCTGGTGCTCGCCGCCACCGCCCGGGAGATCGCCACCGCCCACATCGGCGACGGCGCCATGGTGATGCTCACCGCCGAAGGATTGGAGATCGCCTCCGCTCCGGGCGAATCGGAATACTGCAACGAGGTCGTGCCGCTCACCAATCCCGGCTGGCGGGAGGCGTTGCGGATCGGCGCGCGGTCAGCCGACATCCGCGCCGTCGCCGTCTTCAGCGACGGCTGCCAGCGGGTGGCCCTGCGCAAGACAGCGGCGGGGTACGAGCCCCACGGCGGCCTCCTCGATCCGGTCTTCGCCTACGCGGCCGAGCTCGCGGACCTTGCGGAGGGCACGGCCGAGATCGGCAACTTGCTGGCTTCGCCCAAGCTCGGGGCGGTCTCCGAGGACGACAAGACCCTGGTGATCGGCATCCTTGGACCCGTCAGCCCGCAGTCGTCATGAGCCAGCTCTTCATCACCGGATCGGGACAAACGATCATCGCGGGCGCCGAGCTCGGCCACGGCGGCGAGGGCACCGTTCTGGAGGTGCGGGGCGACCCTTCCCGCTGCATCAAGGTCTACGGCGGCCGGGTGGCCGCGGCCGCGTTCGCCAAGCTCGCGGCGATGATCGCCCATCCGCCCGTCGATCCCACCCTGGGCAACCGCCGCCACCATTCCATCGCCTGGCCGCAGCAGATCCTGTTCAAGGCTCCCAGCAAGACCGCCTTCGCGGGCTTCCTCATGCCGCGGGTCGACGGCAGGGTCTTCCGCACGGCCTTGACCTATCTCTCTCCGGACTCCCGCGTCAAGGAGCTCGGCGGCGCCTTCAACTGGAAATATCTCTACACCGCGGCGATCAACGTCGCGAGCTCCGTGGGCGCGCTGCACGAGAAGGGCTACTGCATCGGCGACCTCAACGAGAGCAACCTCCTGATCGCACCCAACGCACTGATCACGGTCATCGATTGCGACTCCTTCCAGGTGCCCGACCCTGCCACCGGCAGGGTCTACCGTTGCCTGGTGGGCAAGCCCGAGTACACGGCGCCCGAGCTTCAGGGGCGCTACGGCGAGATCGACCGCACGCTCGCCAGCGACCGCTTCGCGCTCGGCGTCCTCCTCTTCCAGCTCCTCATGGAGGGGACCCACCCCTACCAGGCCCGGGGCGAGGCCGTGGCGGACCTGCCCTCGACGCAAGAGAAGATCCTCCAGGGGCTCTTCCCCTACGCCACCGGCATCCAGGGCGTCTCGCCACCGGCCTTCGCGCCGCCGTTCGACCTGCTCGACCCCAACCTGCGCCAGCTCTTCCTGCGCTGCTTCGACGCCGGCCACGGCAATCCGGCGGCGCGGCCCTCAGCCCAGGAGTGGTACAACACCCTCCGCAACCGCGAGTCCCTGCTGCTCACCTGCCCGGTCAACGACAACCACATCTATTTTTCCCATCTCAAGCAGTGCCCCTGGTGCGAGCGGGCGCAGATCATGGGGAGGGATTCGTTCCCCAACCCTCTCGGCACGCAGATCGCCCTCGCCGACCCAAGAGCGCCCCTGCCTTCGGTCGAAGCCCGGCTGAGGGATCTGCGCAAACTCGTCGCCTTCGCCTTGGCGGACGGCGTCGTCGCCGCGCAGGAGCGGGAATACCTGATCAATCGCGGTCTCGAGCTGCAATTGACCAAGACGCAGGTCGAAACGCTGCTCGAAGCAGAGATGCGCAAGGCCGGCGCCAGACGGCCAGGCATCCCAGCTCCCAGGCGCGTTTTGAGCACGGTGAGGCCACTGCCCGGCAAGCTCGCCGGAGGGTGGAGAGGCTCCCTCCTTCCCACCCAGCGGCAAGCGCGCGGCGTTCTCGCCCCCTACCGTGTCCTGGCCTCCTGCGTAGTGCTGGCGCTTGCCGTCGGCATCTACTTTCCCGGCCTCTGGAACAAGATCGTGAATCTGCCGGAGACGCCGGCTCCGGCTCCGGTCAAGACGTTCCGCGTCGCGGTGACGGAAGACTCGGCGAATCTCGTCAGCCGGCCGGGTTCGGAATCGGTCGTCGAGCAGGTACCCCGCGGCACCGTGCTCGAGGTGGACTACACCACCGAAAGCTGGTTCCGGGTGGTGCGCCAGGAAAAGCGCTTATGGATTCGCCGGGAGCAGGTCCAGAGCCTATGAGCCAGCTTTTCACCACCGGATCGGGACAAACTGTTATCGCGGGCGCCGAGCTGGGCCGCGGCGGCGAGGGCACCGTTCTGGAGGTGCGGGGAGACCCCTCCCGTTGCATCAAGCTCTACAGCGGTCAGACCGCCGAAACTGCGCTGGGCAAGCTCTCGGTGATGATCGCTCGTCCGCCCCTCGATCCCACCCTGGGCACCAGCCGGCATCATTCGATCGCCTGGCCGGAGCAGCTCCTGTTCAAGGCTCCCGGCCAAACCGCCTTCGCCGGGTTTCTCATGCCGCGCGTGGACGGCAAGGTTTTCCGCACGGCGCTGAGCTATCTCTCCCCGGAATCCCGCGTCAAGGACCTCGGCGGCGCCTTCAACTGGAAGTATCTCTATACCGCGGCAACCAATATCGCGAGCTCGGTGGGCGCGCTGCACGAAAAAGGGTACTGCATCGGCGACCTCAACGAGAGCAACCTTCTGATCGCGCCCAACGCGCTGATCACGATCATCGATTGCGACTCCTTCCAGGTGCCGGACCCGGCCACTGGCAAGATCTATCGCTGTCTGGTGGGCAAGCCTGAATACACGGCGCCCGAGCTTCAGGGCCGCTATGGCGAGATCGACCGGACACTCGCCACGGATCGCTTCGCCCTCGGCGTCCTCCTCTTCCAGCTCCTCATGGAGGGTACTCATCCTTATCAGTCCCGGGGCGAGGCGGTGGAAGACCTGCCGTCGACGCAGCAGAAGATCCTCAAAGGGCTCTTTCCCTACGTCCGCGGCGTGCGGGGCGTCTCGCCGCCGGCCTTCGCGCCGCCGTTCGACCTGCTCGATCCCCCAATCCGCAAGCTGTTCCTGCGTTGTTTCGAAGCCGGCCATGGCGATCCGGCGGCCCGGCCCTCGGCGCAGGAGTGGTACGATACGCTGCGCAACCGCGAGTACCTGCTGTTGACCTGCCCGGTCAACGTCAACCACATTTATTTTTCGCATCTCAAACAGTGCCCCTGGTGCGAGCGAGCCCAGGCGATGAGGCGGGATTCGTTTCCCGACTCCCTGGGGGCTCAGATCGCCCTCGCCGACTCCAAAGCTCCTCTGCCTTCCCTGGAAACGCGGCTTGGCCACCTGCGCGGCCTCATCGCGCTCGCGCTGGCGGACGGCGTCATCACCTCGCAGGAGCGGGAATACCTGATCAATCGCGGCCTCGAGATGCAGTTGACGAAAAAACAGGTCGAGACGGTGCTCGAAGAGGAAATCCGGAAAACGGGCGCCAAAACGTCGGCCGCCGGGGCTCCAAAGCTCGTCCTCGGCACGGCGAAGCTCGACTTCCGGGAGGTTCAAGCCGGCGCCACGGTCTCCGCTTCCGTCACCCTCTCCAACCAGGGCAGCGGAATCCTGACCGGATCGCTGCACTCCACGAGAAACTGGCTGTCTTGCCCGGCCGCGATCGATCCCAACCGGCACGTTCAGACCATCCCGGTGACCGTGAACGCGAAAGACCTGCCCCCGGGCTTCACCGGCACGGGGCAGATCGCGATCCGGTCCAATGGCGGTGACGCCACGCTGACCGTCAATCTGGCCGTCGACTTGCAGAAGTCCGTCCTGCGCAAGTTCCGGCTCTCGCTGATGGTGGGCAGCACGCTCGCGGGCTTCATTCTCGGACTGCCGGCCGGCTTCCTCACAGAAGCCAGGACGCTGGCTCAGGCGTCTGCCTGGCTCGCCGGCCTTTGCCTTACCGGGGCCGGCTTCACCGTGAGCCGCAAGGCGGGGCTCGCCGCCCTCCTCTGGTCTCTGCTCCTCGTCCTGGGGATCCAAACCAACTTCGTCGAGCGTCCATTCAGCACGGCCGCGGCATGGGCCGTCCTGTTCGGTTCGGCGGCCTGGGTGATGGGTCCCGCCTCCTTCAAGGTCCGGGCGCGTGGCGCACGCCTCCCCTATCCCGCCCTCGTCACCTGTGCCTTTCTCGCGGCAACCGCCGTGGGCATCGCCTACTATCCTGCCATCCAGGCCAGGATTCTGGATCTCCCGGAGCGACCCGCTCCGGCTCCCCCGACAGTGGCCAAGCCTTTCCGCGTCGAGGTGACGAAGGATGAAGTGAACCTCCGGAATCTTCCGAGCCCGGACTCCACCATCCTCGAACGGGTGCCCCGAGGGACCGTGCTCGAAGTCGACTCCGCCTTCGGGTCCTGGTTTCGGGTGAAAAGGCCTCCAGGCCCGGCAGAGCCAGGGTGGGTTCGCCAGGATCTGGTCCGGCGCCTCGACGCCAAGGCAGCGACACCTGAACAACCGGCGGCCACCACCGAGGAGTAAATCATTTTCTTTCCTTTTCTCAGCGCCTGTCTTCCGCCACTGCTCATCGTCCTTGCGCTTTTCTCGCCGGGAACGAGGAGCCTGCCCCCCCTACCTTTCAAAGACGACGGGATCTGCCCCTTCGAGGGATGCGTCTATAGAGACTGGGTGGCCCGCCGCAGGCTCGCGTGCCGAAAAGAGCCGAGGCTCAAGTCGCCGGTGGTTTTCACCCTCAAGCCGGGCGAGGTCGTCCAGGCCGAGACCGGTTTCGTCCTGACGCTCGCTTGCGGGAAGGCAAGGGCGATCCGGGAGATCCGCATCGGCAGCCGGCGTACCTCGGCAGGCCAAACGGTCTGTCTGCTCCATTACTCGGGAGAGGGCTTTTACACGGTCTGGTTCGAGGGCGCGACCGGCATTTTGGAAGTCCTGCGGAAAGGAGAGCGTGACGCAGAGGCGGCCCTCGTCGAGATCAAAGCGCCCAAGGTCGCCTGGTGGGTTAAAGTCAGGAACGCCAGCGGGAAGGTCGGCTGGACGAGTCAAGGTAGCGAATTCGGAAACAAAGACCTCTTGGCAAAGCGAGATTCGAGTCGCTGAGCCCTGATGGATCGAAAGGTGCTCTCATGAACGTCGCCATCCCAACGCTGTCCTTCGAGGTGGTCCTTCTCCGCCTTTCCGTGGCCACGCTCATCGGCTGCATCATCGGCCTGAACCGAGAGTGGTACGGCAAACCCGCCGGCATGCGCACCCACGGGCTCGTCTCCCTGGGCGCCGCCCTCATCACCCTGGCGAGCCTCGACCTTGCCCGTGCGGACCCCGCGGCCGTGCTGCGCACCATCCAGGGCATCATGGCCGGCATCGGCTTCCTCGGCGGCGGCGTCATCCTGCGCGACGACTCCACCCACAGCGTCCACGGCCTCACGACCGCCGCCTCCGTCTGGGTGGTGGCCGCCCTGGGCATCGCCTGCGGCGCGGGTCAATGGGCGATCTCGCTGTCCGCCGTCGCCCTGACCCTCATCCTTCTGATCCTCGGCGAGAAACTGGAACAGAAGCTCCGCCTGAAGGCCTGCCCGCCAACCGAATCGCGTTCAAGCCGCGGCCAGGCGCCGTTGGTGTGAATCCGCCGGGCTTCTGTCTGCCTCTACAGCCACCTCACCCGAGCCGGCAGCAGCCATTCCCGTAGAGCGGGCAGCGTTGGCCCTCAGTTGGGCAGCCTCTGCCCCGACCGGGGCAGCTCTGGCCCTCACTTGGGCAGCCGTGGCCCCAACCGGGGCAGCGTTGGCCCCGATGAGGGCAGCCGTTGCCCTCAGTTGGGCAGCCTTGGCCCCGATCAGGGCAGCCGTGGCCCTCAGTTGGGCAGCTCTGGCCCCAATCGGGGCAGCCATTGCCCTCACTTGGGCCGCCGCGGCCCCAATCGGGGCAGCCGCTGCCCTCAGTTGGGCCGCCGTGGCCCTAATCGGGGCAGCCGCCGCCCTCATCGGGGCCAAGGCTGCCCCAATTGGGGCCAGAGCTGCCCTCTCTTCGGGAACGGCTGCTGTCCGGGTGGTTATGGCCGCCGCCGAGGATATACCGCCGTTATCGTCCTACGGAATTCCGTTCAGGAGATTCTCGGCTTGGCGGAGGACGGAGCCAGGTCAACCCCGAGCGCGGCGACGATCTCGGCCAGCACCGAGGTGGTCGCCGATTGGCGGAGAGCAGACCGGAGGACCGCCAGGTCTCCGCAGCCGGCTAGCGCCGCCCTCAGGTCGTCGGCCACCGCGAAGCCGCGGGCCGTCAAAACCTCGGCGATAGCCTCCCGGAGCCCCTCGACCTCTCCTTCAGCGCGAACTTCTTCCAGGCTGGCATAGCCCTCGCGCTGAAGGAGATTGCGGAAGATGACCTGGCGCGCTGTGTCGCGGTCGTAGAGAGCTTTCACCGGTACCGGGTTGGCGAGGATTCCAGGCGCCTCGAGCTGCTCACCGGGATTTACGATGCGCATCCCCTGGCCCGGCTGGTGCACCTCCACCCGCCGCGGGCCGGTCAGCCGCACCACCCAGACATAGCGGGTACCGGCGGCGAAGAGCTCCTCGATCTTGACCCGCAGATCCGCTTCGTCCTGGCCTGTGTCGGCGTACTCGACCGCCAGGGGAGGTGCCCCCTGGATCCATCCCGGCTGGTCAGGAATCTCGCCCACGGAGAGATCGGGGGCTCGGAGGACCTCCGGGGACGGAGAGAAACCGGCGTCGACGCCGACATCCTGGACCGCAGGATCGCTCGCGAGCACTCCGCCGCCCACGTTCGCCGCCTTGGCTCCCCGGCCTCCCGTGGGCATGCAGAGAATGGGGTGGCCGTTGGACAGCTCGTACGGATCGCCGGACCGAAGCTGATCAGCGACAAAGGGTCCCTGAGACCTGGGTTGCGGGTTCCTGTTCATCCGGGGGAAATCATAGCATCCCGTGCCGTCCCCACCGAACCGACGGTTGGCCGCTACCAATCCAGCGGCATTACCGGGATGTCCGCGAAGCCCCACTGGCGCAGGGCGAGGACGATCTTGCCCCGGTGGTGGACCTCGTGGTCGGTGAGGTAGAGCACCCGGTCGCGGCCGGTCCAGGTCACGGGCGTGACGTCATCGGCCAGAGTGGTGTTGTAGACCTCGGCCATCTTCAAACCGTCGCCGGCCTCGAAGAAGGTGACGAGCCGGCGGGCGGAAAGGCGGAGAGCTTCGACCAGGCCCTCGCGATCGAGCTGGTACTCGGGCTTGCCGCCGCCGTCGAGCATCAGCTCATCCAGCCAGGCGTCGACGACGCGGGCGAGATGGACGAACCAGCGGCGGGTGGGGCGGTCCTCGCCAGGCGCGGTGCGATCGAGAAGATCGTCCGGAATGCGGACCAGCAGGTCGATCGTCCGCTCGCGGATGCGCAGGAAGTGGTCGAGGATTTCGCGGTCGGCGGGATGCATGGCGATTCGCCGATTACACCATAGTGCCTGCAAGAAGTATCCGAATCTTTGCCGTCCCGTCTTGCGGCTCTTAAGCACCATAGTGATTGAGGGGGTCCACAAAGTGCTCTCTACCGATCCAGCCTCCCCCTCCGCTCCAGATCCGCGAATGCGTGGATTCCGGGTGCGATTCTGCCCCGAACCCACTGATCGAAAGGAGCTTGTCATGAGAGTAGTGAGAGTCTCGTTGCGTCTGGCCGTCGCGGGAGCCGTTCTCCTCACCCTGGTTGCAGGCTCGCCCGCCCTGGCATCTGACAATGTCATTCATCATGGCGTCGACATGTGGATGACCGTCGCGGGGTTCGCCCAGACGACCTTCGATTCGGAGCCCATTCCGGCGGACTTCTTCTGCCCGGGCTCGAAGCCTTTCACGGGAACGGTCGTGTTCAAGGGCGCGCCGTTGGCCGCCGAGCCCGCCAACAGCCTGGGATCGATCGACACCGTCGTGAGCCGGCTCGACGATGCCACCTTCGACGCCCAGGGAGTGGCCTACACCCGCATTCAACTGATGGCGCTCTCCCTGGCGAGCACCCGGCCGGTCGATACGAGCTGCGGCACCTACGACGTCACGGCTCGGCTCGACGGCGAGCAGCCCACGACGAAGATGCGGATCGTGCGCAAGAATCAGTTCGGCGGCACCTATGCGGCGCCCCTGTCGCTCAACGTCAAGCTGGTCTTCACGCCGGTTCACGGGGATCTGAGCGCGCGCCGCGAGCTGGCTCACCGCGTCGACCTCGGTCCAGCCTCCAACTCGGTCTGGGCCTACACCTCGAAGCCGCGGTATGAGGGCACGCCGCGCATCGACACCAACGGCGACGGCACTCCGGACACCGCTCTGCCCGTGGCCTCGAACTTCCTCGCCGGAGTCTCTCCGGTCGCCAACGCGGCGGTCAGGGTCGAGCCCTCGCCGGATCCGACGCCCGTTCCACTGTGCCCACGCGGGCAGTGCCTCTACAAGTCCTGCCATTGCAATCCTGACAAAACCACATGGGATCCCTACGACAAGGGCGATGGCTGCGATCCGAAACATCTCCATTGCATCTGGGTCTGCATCCCCTGCGACGCGGCGGGCACCAGCTAGCAGGCCGAAAAGAAAATCGGGGGGCCTCATGGCCCCTCGATTCCCCCTTCGCTCGCACTTTCTCCCTGATCTCGGACAGACGCTCGGCCCTCAGCCTGCACTTGGTGCCCCGCCGCACAGCCGCCCGGGCTGCTTTGCTAGACTCTGCGGACTTGACAGGATCGCCGCCGTGGATCCAAAACCGCTGACGGCAAGGAAGGGAGAGCTCACCGCATGGAGTTCCAGAGCACCGAGCGCTACTACCTCGACCCCGAGCTGGGGGCCATCGTCAACATGGCCATCGCCATGGAGAAGCCCCTGCTGCTCACCGGCGAGGCCGGCACGGGCAAGACGCAGCTCGCCTTCGAGATCAGCCGCTCGCTCGGCATGGAAATCGAGACGCTGCGCTGCAAGTCCACCATCAAGGGCGAAGAGGCCTGCTACGTGCAGGACACGGTGCTCCGCCTCAACGACGCGCGCTTCGGCACCACGGAGACGGGCCGCGACGTCAACCGCTTCTTCGATTACGTGATCTGGGGTCCCATCGGCCGCGCCTTCCGCAGCGAGAAGCGGGTGGTCTTGCTGCTCGACGAGATCGACAAGACGGAATCGGACGTCCAGGACAACCTGCTCGACGTGCTGGAGGACTGCGAGTTCACCATCCGCGAGGTGAACCAGATCATCGGCGCCACGATCCGGCCGGTGATCATCATCACCTCGAACGCCAAGCGCGAGCTCTCGGACCCCTTCCTGCGGCGCTGCTACTGCCACCACATCGCCTTCCCCAATCCGGAGCAGATGCGGGAGATCGTCAACCTCCACTTCCCGGACCTCGAACATGGCCTGCTGGACTCGGCGCTCGGCATCTTTTACGAGCTGCGGGGGCGCGGCTTCGAGAAGCCGCCTGCCACCTCCGAGCTGCTCAACTGGCTCGGCGCCCTGAAGCACGCCCGCGTCACGCCGGACCGCCTCAACGTCCCCTTCGTCGGCACCCTCCTCAAGCGGACGGAGGACATCCTCTCCTACCGTAGCGGCGGGAAGCGACCGCGCGTGAACTGACCTCGAAAGAGCGGACCCAAGTGTTCCTCGACGACTTCATCCTCCGCCTGCGCGAGTACGGCGTTCCGGTCTCGCTGACCGACGCCATCGACTTCTACAAGGGGCTGGAGCGGGGCCTCGCTCCGGATCTCGACTCGCTCTTCCTCTTCGCCCGCCTCGCCTTCGTGCGCCGGGTGGAGCACGTCGACTCCTACGAGCGCGCGTTCGCCTTCCACTTCTATGGGATCGACCTGCCGCGAGTGGCGGCAGGCGACCCGGAGCTCTTCGACACGCCGCAGTTCCGGGAGTGGCTGAAAACGGCCATCCGCGAAGGCGAGCTGCCGCCGCACGCGCTGTGGACCTTCCCGCCGGACGAGCTGATGAAGCGCTTCTGGGAGACGATGCGCAAGCAGACGGAGGCCCATCATGGCGGCAGCCGCTGGATCGGCACCGGCGGCAACTCGCCTTTCGGCCATTCCGGCAATTCGAGCGGCGGCGTGAAGGTGGACCCGGCCGGGGGCGCGGGCGGCAGGCGCTCGGCCCTGAAGGTGATCGGCGAGCGGCGCTACATCGACTACTCGGACGACAACATCCTGAGCCACGCCAACCTCTCGCAGGCCCTGGCCTCGATGAAGAGCCTGAAACCGGCGGGTCCCCGCGATCAGCTCGACCTCGACGCCACCATCTACGAGAGCGCCAGGAACGGCGGCGAGATCGAGCTCGTCTTCCGCCGCGACTTGATGGACCGCATCGAGGTGGTGCTGCTGATCGACAACGGCGGCACCTCTATGCTTCCCCACGTCGGACTGACCCGGCTGCTCTTCGCCAAGGTGCGGGACCGCTTCAAGCGGCGCGACACCTACTTCTTCCACAACACGATCTACGGCTCGGTCTACAAGGACCCGCAGCGGCGCGTCCCCCTGCCGCTCGAAAAGCTCCTCCAGCGCTCGCCCGAGACAAGGCTGCTGATCCTCGGCGACGCCTCGATGGCCCCCGAAGAGCTCCTCTATCCCGGCGGCGCCATCACCTGGGGAGACGAGGACGCCGAGCCCAGCATCCGCCGCCTGGAGCGCCTGAGGGACCGCTTCCGCCACTCCATCTGGCTCAACCCCATCCCCAAAGAGAACTGGCCCGAGGCCTACGGCAGGACCACCATGAAGAGGATCGCCGAGGTCTTCCGGATGGAGGACCTCACCCTGGGCGGGATCAAGCGGGCGGTGGAGTGGCTGAACCGGCGGTAGGCAGCCGGTGTGACAGCCACGTGCTGTCGGAAACCCGCGGGGACTCGTCTTCGTACCCGTCCCATGAGCTCCGGCGGCCGTTTCCTGTTCGACGACTTCGAGCTCCGGCCAGATAGCGGCGAGCTGTTCCACCAGGGAGCACCTGTCAAGCTCCAACCGCAGCCCGCCCGGGTGCTGGAGCTGCTCGCCCGGAACGCCCCAGAGGTGGTGACGCGCGAGGAGCTGCGCCGCCACCTCTGGGGTGAGGACACGTTCGTCGACTTCGAGCACGGCCTCAACTTCTCGATCCGCCAACTCCGACGCGCCCTGGGCGATGCGGCGGACGCCCCGCGCTTCGTCGAGACCGTCCCGCGGCGAGGTTATCGCTTCCTGCCTGCCGTACGGCTCGCGGCGGACCTGCCCGCAGGCACGACACCGCCAGTGCCGCGGCGACCGCTGCCACGCCTTGGCCGTAGGGCGGGAATCCTGGCCGGCAGGGCTGTGGCGCTCCTCCTCCTGCTCGCGCTTCAGCCAAAGCACGAGATGCCAGGATCGCCTTCCCTCCTACCCCCCGGTGTGCCGCGCACGGCTTGGGACGCCTACGTCGAAGGTCGCTTTCTGACGCGATGGGAAGCGCCGCCCGGGGATCGGGCCAAAGGCATCGCGAGCCTGCAGCGCGCCGTCCTCATGGCGCCGCGGTTCGCCGCCGCCTACACGGCCCTCGCCCGTGCCGAGGAGCGCGCGCCGGACAAGCCTCCGGTGGAGAGGTTTCCGATCGCCGAGACCGCGGCCCGCCGCGCGGTCGCGATCGATCCCGGCCAGGCCGAGGCGCACCTCGTGCTGGCCCGGGTTCACTTCCTCCGCGACCTCGATCCGCGGCAGGCCGGCCTGGAGGTCGAGCGCGCCCTCCAGGCCGACCCCAAGCTCGCGGCGGCCTTTTCCGCGCGTGCGGACTACCTCGCGATCCTGGGCCGGCACGACGAAGCGATCCGCGCCTCGGAGCGGGCCCGCGCCCTCGATCCGGAAGGCCAGCTTACGGCTCAGGATCTGCTCTGCTATCACTTTTTCCTGGCCCGCCGCTGGCAGGAGGCCATCCAGTGCGGCCGGCGCATCGCGGGCCTCCTGCCCGCCGATTCCTACGACGGGTTCCACGCCCGGCTCTGGGTGCTCAACGCCGCATCGCGACAAGGGGACGTCGAGACAGCGCTCGCCGCGGCCAGGGATTTGGTGGCGGCGAGCGCGGATACCTTTCCGGCTCCCGGGCGACTGCAGAGCCTCCGGGATTTCTGGGCGTGGGACCTCGCGAGGCGGGAGGCCGCCGCCCAGCACGGTCCGCGGTCCGTGGAGCTTGCGCTCGATCTCATCGCCCTGGGAGAAAACCGGAACCGAGCCCTCGACCTGTTGCAGCAGGCCTTTGAGCGGCGGGATTTCTGGTTCCTGCCCTTCCTCGGAGTCGATCCCCGCTTCGATCCATTGCGGGGTGAGCCCCGGTTTCAGCGGCTGCTTGGGCAGATCCGGATCCCCCCGGCGGCTGAACCGCCGGGGCTCAATTCCCTCCACCCTTGAAGAGAGAGAAGAGGGGCACATCCACGGCAATGAAAGCTCCGAACTGCCAAAACGTGTCCGCCGGGGCCTGCGTGCTCCCAATCTGCCGCCTCAGAGAGCCACCCGCGCCCAGTGCCAGCGGGGCGTTGCGCACGGAATAGCGGAGCCACAGCCCTGGTGAGACCACCTCTTTCAGATGCACGTCAGGAATCGACGTGTCGCTGTTACTCTGGTTGAAGCGAACCTCTGCCAGGTTTCCCAGGTCGATCACGGAGAAGAAGAGCCCCAGGTTCTTGCTGAAGTTGAAGTCCAATCCCACGGGCAGGAAAACAGCAAGCCGGCCAGCGCTGTCACCGCCGCCGGTGGAGCGAGTCGCTCCCAACACGCCTCCGGCAAAAGCGTTCAAAGTCAGCGACCGGCGGCCGGTCTGTTTGTCCCTCCAACTGCCGACAGGCTCCGCGTACTTCTCGAGGGCCGCGGTAACGTCCTCAGGCTTCTGGGCGGTGGTGAGGGCCGTTATCAGGGGCAGATACTTCTGCACCGATTCCGGCAAGGGAAAGCGGAGGTCGAGGTCTTTGGACAGCGAGAAGAGCTCTGCGATCAGGCTGTCATATTGCCCGGTCTGGTCCGCCTTCCATGCATCGTGGACGTCGTTGATGACGTTGACGAGCTTCGCTCGGTCGGTAGTCGCGATATCAGGAAGACCGAGACTCCATAAGTTGGCCAGATTTTCGACGATTTCCAGGGAGAGATCCGTCTTTTGCTCCTTTGAAAGGCCACTCCCCTGTAAAGCGCTGACGTCCGAGACGATCTGGCGCACCGGAGGGACGAGCGCCTGAAGGCTCTTCCGCAACTTGACGATATCTTGTCCGAAAGGTTTGAGATGGGGATCCTTGTCTATTTGCAGAATGACATGGGTGGCCAGCAGATCTACCAGAGCCGCTACTTCGTCACCATTCTGAAGGTCGATCGTTCGCAGGCTCTTGTACTGAGCGGCGAACGCCTCCAGGACGACGCCAAGGAACTTGATCCCACAGTCTCGATCTCCAACCTGTTTACAACCGCTAAGGCTACCGGCCGCGGTGGCCACGGCAAGAATCGGGCTTCCTCCCGTACGGGAAGCCTCGACAGCCTGGTAGATGGCGAGGGCGACTTGCGCGGTGTCCTTACAGTCCTGGCTGTTACAGAATACCCCTGATTGCGCGGCGTTGAGGAAGACTTGAGGGAATTCATGCACGTCTCGTTTCAGCGCCTGCACGAAGGTACTGCCCACCTGGCTCAGATCCGGTGTCATGCCGGCTGAGCCAAGCACCGCGCAGGCTCTCGGAAAGATCTTGGTCATGTCCACTACGACGGGCTGTTGACCTTTGGGTGCATTGAATTTGGCCATAGGATCGCAAAGCTTGCCGGAGAAATCCCTGACCACGTAGTTGACCAGCTCCTGCTGCGCGCGCGCCACGACAAAATCGGTGATGCCAACCAGAAGCCGCTGCTCGAGTGAGAGCACGGACCCTTCCGGAGTCGAGGGAGCCTGATCCGCCGCAACCGAGGCCAGGCTCGCCGCCTCTGGGCCCGCGACCCTCGCCGTCGCCGTGAAGATGTTCGACTCGTCCAAGGGTCCCTGGACGGAAACCTCGCGGCAGCGCGACTCAACCCCTTGTCGGAGCATGACGGCTGTGGCGGATTGCATGGGGTCATTGAGGATTTTCCTGTTCTCCGCGCAGAGCCTGGCCAGCGGCTTTGGGAGAGGTGGAGCCACGGACTCGGGAGTGACCGAGGGTGCCGCCGGAGGATTTCCCAGAGCCTCACGCAATTTGCGAAGCAAATCAGGCGGTGCCGCAAAGGCCGCGGCGTTGGACGTCAGCGTAGGCGTGATGCGGTCGATCATCGCATTCGGTTCATAGATGCAGTCTGTATCTCCCTGCTTCGTACATTTCCCCGTGCCGGCGTGCACCAGAAGCGGAGACATGAAGGCCAGCGAGACTACGATCAGACTCAATCTTTTTCGTCCCATAAGATCCTCTCTTGAGCCCCGGCACGGAAAGCCGCGGGATACGATTGGCTTTTATAAACTGAACAATGACTGCTAGAGTCTCCCACAGAAGAACGTCTGAAGGCAAGATGGGCGCTCGGGCAGGGTCTCGGCCGATTCAACGCCGTTCAGGAAGCGGGTGGCGCGGCTTCCGCAAGGCCCTTCAGGTTGAGCAACTGCCGCCGCATCATCACCAGATCCCCCGGCGGCAGGACGACGCGCATCAGCCTTCCCATCGGTCCCTGGGGATAGCTGACACGCAGCTTGGCCAGCAGGCGGCACTCGCGGTCGCTTCGGGGAACGATCAGGTAGCTCACCACCACGTCGCCGAAGAGACGGCTGGGCGACGTTCTTGGCTTGATGCGGCAGGTGATCTGGCGGTCCGGCTCGAAATCGATCAGGTTGAAGATGGTCATCACCGTCTGGCCGATCTTCAGGTTTTCGAGGCCGGGAATGAGCTGACGCGGGCTGCGGCGGCCCCAGTTGTCGAGCCCGTCGTAACTGTAGGGTGCGGCTCGGAGCTGGCAGAGCCAGCGGTACGTCGTGGCGGGCGAGGCGTGGACCGTCACGCCCCGGAAGTAGTCGGCGTCGAACTTCTCCGGGAGCCGGTCGCAGGGGAAGGCGAGCCCCCTCTCGGCGGGCTCGACGCCCCAGGAGTCTCCGATCATGGGTTCACCATGGGGCCAGCATACTCTGCCCGCATCTCCTCCAGCCTCCGCAGCTCGCGCCGCGTCCAGCGCCCGATCCAGATCAGGATCGCGGCCGTCGTGGCCACGACGATCAGGAGGAAGCCGTAGGCGGCGGCCAGGACTCCGGCCGCCGGTGGACCTCCGAGGTGGAGGCTGTGCCAGATCCAGGGGATGAACAGGGCCACCTCGCCGCCGAGGAGCCACCAGGACGCCCGCAGGCTGCGAAGCCGGCGCTTGGCGCGGTCCACGGAGAGCGCCAGGAAGGCGGCGGTGGTCTCGGTTTCCGGCTTCCAAAGCCCGCGGCGGAGCCACAGGCTGCAGGCCGTGGCCCACAGCGTCAGCAGGCAGAGGCCCGCCATCGTCGTCACGTCCACCGGGTCCGGATGACGGAGGGCGAAGCGGATCAGAAAGACGAGCGCTCCGGCCGCCAGCAGCAGCTCGCCCGCCAGCAGCAGGGCCATTCCCCGGCTCTGGCGACGGACCCGGCGGCGGATCGCCTCCAGCATTTCGGGCGTGGGGCCGGCCTCGGCCTGCCAGTCCGCTCTCCAGGCCAGGAGCTCGTCATCCGGCTCTCGGGGAATCATGGCCAGCCTCCCGCCGTCTCGAGGATCTGTCGCAGCGCCTTGCGGGCACGGTTCAGGCGCACGGCTACGTTGTTCTCGGTGATTCCAAGCACGTCGGCGATCTCCAGGTTGCTCAGGCCTTCGAGTGTGAGAGACAGGATCTGGCGGGGCTCCAAGGGAAGGGCGAGGACGGCCTCGCGCAGACGCTCCCGGCGTTGCCCCTCGCGCACCGCGGCCTCGGGATCGGGATGGGGGTCCGCCAGGCGCTCGGCCGCGACCTCCAGATCCGTTCCGTCGGACGGCCGGCGCCGGCTGCGATGGGTGAGCCCCCGGTTGTGGGCGATACGGAAGACGAAGGTGCGCTCGCTCGAATCGCCCCGGAAGCGGGGCAGCGCCTGCCAAACGGCGAGGCAGATGTCCTGGAACAGATCCTCGCGGCGGCCGGGCTCTCTCTCGTAGGCCCCGGCCACCCGGCGCAGGGCCGCCCCGTCCCGCCGCAGGATCTGATCGTACCGGTCATTCAGGTGCAAGCCTTCCCCCTCGCTCCGGCCTACATCCGCAGCCCGGCGGCGAGCTGCCTCACCAGGGCCGGCGCGCCCTTCCCCTCGGCGGAGAGAAGCCAGACTTCTTCATGACCCAGCAACGCCACGGCGGCCTTGCCGTCCCCCTCGACGAGGTAGGCGGTGCGGCCGGCCACCTGGAGCCGGCTGCGCCGGCCGCCGGGGACGACCGTCTCCAGCCGCTTCCAGGCGGCGGGCTCGTCCGCCTCCCAGGGAAAGCGGGCGCGGCTCTCCAGCGTGGCCTTGGCGTTGTCGCCGGCGACACCCACCAGGGTGGTTTCGGGCCAGACGCCGTCAAGGTCCACGAAGCGCAGGCCGGCCGGCTTCGCCAGCTCGATCCCCAACTCTGGGTTGCGGTAGACGTCCCCCGTCATGGTGTAGGCGCGGGCGTCTCCTGCCACCGTCTGGCGCCCTCCTCCATCGGCGGCGTAGCCCAGGACACGCACGCCGATGTGGCCGAACATCTGGAGGGCCGGCCCGGAGTTGAGGGGACCGACGCCGTCCCGCAGCGACGAGTCGAGAATGGCGAAACGGGCGGCGTCCGCCACGCCCGGCCCCACCAGGGCGGCGTCGAGAGGCACCCAGGTCTCCTCCACCAGCACCTCCGTCCACGCGTGGCCGCCGAACATGCCCTCGGCGTAAACGTAGCCCAGCGCCATGCGGGACGGAATGCCCACCGCCCGCGTCAAGGTGGTGAGGAGCGTCGCGTACCCCACGCAGGTCCCCCGCCGGTTCTTGAAGATCTCGACCGACGGGGCCATGGCGATCCCCAGGTCGAAATTCATGCTCTCCGCCACCCAGCGCTCCAGCTTCAGGGCGGCGGGCAGCAGGTCCTTCTCGCCGCCCACGATCTCCAGAGCCTTGGCGCGGAGGGCCGGCTCATTGGACTGCACGTAGGCGTTGGGTTCCAGGTACTGCCGCGTGGCCTCGGTAGGAACCACCGGGAACGAGTGGGCTCCAGCCGGCGGCTGCGGACGCGAGACCTCCAGGACGAGGGACGCCTCCGTCTTCTCCACGACTTTCTGGCCGGGACGGTCGAGGTCCGGCCAGCCGAGCCCGGGATCGCGGTGATCGATGCGCAGCTTCAGCCACTCCAGACGGCGGGAGCTCGGGAGGCGGACCTGGGTGCGGGCGATGGTGCCGGTGTAGATCTCCGCCGGCAGCTCGCCGCCGGTCTCCCCCGCCAGCCGGGCCGTGGCCTGGTCGGTGAGGACGGCCCGCAGCACTCCGAACGGCCCCGGGTCCTCGGAGGCGAGGTTGCGCCCCTCGGCATCCAGCCACAGGGTGCGCTTGGAGGGCAGCCCGCTGTAGGTCTCCTCGATCTTCAGCGACGGCACCTGCCGCCCGCCGAGGGTCAGCGTCTCGGTACCGACGACGGTGCGCACCACGGTGCTCACCGCCCCCATCTCGGGCGAGAAGGTCTGGACCTGGAAGGTGTCGCCGGCCTTGTGCAACCTGGCCAGGGTGAGCTTGCGGATTCCTTCTGGACCGAGCAGCTCACCGGTGACGGGGACAGAGCGCTCAAAACTCTGGCCGCCGGCCTGGCTGCGGACGCGGACGGCGCCCTCCGCCATCTCCGCGGCGACGGAAGTCGTCTGGTCCGACATCTTGAGGTCGAGCCCGGCCGAGGCCAGCCGGCCTTCTCCAGACTCGCGGCTGGTGCTGGCGGACGCGATCTCGACCCGCTTGCCCAGCCGGTTGAGCACCAGTTGCAGGCTCGTTTGGGTGACCACGGAATCGCCAGCGGCGATGTTCTCCTGCACGGACCCCACCGGCTGACCGGCGAGGGATAGGACGTACCACCGCTCGGAAGGCGCGGCCTTCGCCGCGAAGGATAGGAACAGGAAGGCAACGAAGGATAGGAGGACTGCCGTCAGGCGCGTCCGGGAATGCTCTTGAAGCTTGTCGGTTCTCATGGATCTCTCCTTTTGCAAATCCAAGAGAGGTAGTCTCGCGGTGCGCTGAAACCTTACAGCAGGGGCGGCCGGAGAGGACTCGACAGGTGTATGCTCCTCCATACATCCTGAGCCACCTCACGAATCTCCGATGCCCTTCGTTCCCGCCAGGAAAGCCCCGAAGCGCCTTGTTTTCCGTGACTTTTCCTCCGCCTCCGGCATCCTTCCCCGACCGGGCATCGCGTTTGCCCTGGACCTTCGGCGAAAGCCACGCGCAACGCGCGCCAATATTTGCGCCAATAATGGCCCGTAACGGTCTCCGGAGGATTCGTCGTTGAGGACACGCAGCATCCTGAGCCTCGCCCTGCTCGTTCTGGCCGCGCTCCCCGCCGCGGCCCAGGAAGAGCCGCCTCCGGAGACGGCCCGCTTCCTGATCGAGACCATCACCGTCGAGGGTCCGAAGGAGGCGGCGGCCAACATCGTCAAGGCGGAGACGCTGCTGCGGCCGGGCGAGTCGTACAGCGAGAGCGACCTCCGGCTGGCTGTCTACCGGATTCACCGCCTGCCGTTCGTGCTCGACGCCAGCTTCGCCCTGCGCAAGGGAAGCCAGCGGGGGGCCTATGAGCTGGTGATCTCGGTGCAGCCGGCGCATTGGTTCTTCTTCGACCACTGGATCCGCGCCTTCACCTTCGAGCACCCCCTGGACCTCCAGGACGAGACCTTCCGCGGCGACCGGACGAGCGTGTCGATCGGCGGCGTGGTCGGGGCGCGGCTCTTCGTGGGCCGCTCCGGCGAGCTGTTCGGCGCCTTCGACTCGCAGGACGGTCTGCAATTGGGCTTCACCCAGTACGACCTCTTCCATCGCGGCATTCTGGCCAGCGCCGGCGTGTCGCGGGAGCTGTGCTGCGTCACCGAGGTGCTGCCCCTCGCGCTCGATCCGACGTTCTCTTCCTGGACCTTCGCCGCGTCGCTCAAGCTGTCGCTGGGGATGTCGGTCCCCCTGGGCGGACGCCAATCCTTCCAGGTCTCGCTGAGCGACCGCCGCGGCGATCCGGACAGCCATCGCGGCGTGCTCGAGGACACGCCGGACCGGGTGCGCCAGCTCTTCACCCAATCGGGAGAGCTGGAGTACCAGCGGGCCGAGGGAAAGTGGGTGTACGACACCAGCGACGATCCGTTCCTGCCCACGCGCGGCATCAGCGTCTCGGCCGGAGTGGAGGCCGCCCGCTTCTCCAGCCGTGATCTGCGCGAGTTTCCCGATCAACAGGCCGAGATCCAGCCGGTCGCCCCGTTCCACTCGGAGCAGATCGTGGCCGCCCTCTCGGGGATCTGGCACCTGCCCATCACGTCGAAGCAGACGGTGTCTTTCATGGGCAAGGTCTTCGGCGGACCGTCCCAGTTGGAGAACCTGCGCCTGCGCAGCCGGACGGTCGATCAGACGAGCGTGAATTCCTACGGCGGCTCGGTGGGTATTCAGCATTCGGTGACGCTGCGGCACTCGCGCAGCAAGGACAACTTCGTCGACATCCGCTGGGAGACAGGCGCCGAGATCGGCGTCGAGAAGACCTCGCCGGACTACGGCCCCAGCCCGCTCAAGCGCTTTTCGGCCCATACCGGGATCGTCTTCCGCAATCCCTGGGGACGGGTGCGGGCGACGCTCACCTATCTGGACCTGGGAGAGATCGTGCCGTGAGGCGGCGCTCCCCGTCGTGGCCGTCGTGGGTCTTGTGGGTGCTATTGCTGATGGCGCTCCCGGCCGCGAGGCTCGGAGCCCTCGTCAAGCCGCCGCCGCCCGCCGCCGAAGTCGCGAAGGAGGGGCTGGTGCTCAGCCGCCTGCCGCCGATCCTCACGGAGGAGGACGTCAGGAAACAGCTTGCCACCGGCCTCACCACCAGCTTCCTCTTCGAGGTGAAGGCGCAGAGCGACGCCGGCAAGGTCAAGGGCGGCGCCCGCGTGGACGTGCGCTACGAGCTGTGGGAGGAGGTCTACATCGTGACGCGCATCGACGCCGCGGGCCGGCCGGTGCGGGTGACGCTGCCGTCGTTCGAAAAGCTCGCCGAATGGTGGCGGGAGGTGCGCCTGGTGGCCCTGCGCCCCCAGGCGGTGGGGACGGCGCACAGCGCCGAGGTGCACCTCTCCGTCATCCCCTTCTCCCACGCCGAGCAGCTCGACGCCCAGCGCTGGTTCTCACAGGCGCTCTCGGCGGAGAAGACCGGCAGCGCCGGAGCGGTGAACGAGGCGGTTCAGGACCAGCCCGAGTCGTTCAGCCAGGTGCTCAACCTGCTGATGGCGACCTCGATCGGCCGGGCTCCCCTGTTGGAGCTGGAGTGGAACCTCGCCCTGACGGCGGAGAAGGCGGGGCGGAAGCGATGAACCTGCGCTCCGCCGCCGTCACCGTCGGCTGCATGCTGCTCGCCGCCGTCGCCGTGCTCTGGCTGTTCGAGCGGCAGATCTCGGGACCCTGGTTCCGGCTCGGGCTGCATCCGGAGATCACGGCCACCCTGGAGCAATCGATGGCCGATCAGAAGCGGCTGGCGCGCTTCGAGCCGCAGAATCGGGACGAATACCGCGCCCGCTTCGAGGCCACGCAGTCGCTGCTCAACCACCTGCGTATCCTGGAGCACAACCGCCAGCGGATCACCCGGCGCTGGGAGCTGATCGTGCTCGCGGCGGTGGGCGGCGTGCTGGCCTTGGCGGGAGGCGCGCACCTGCTGCGCCAGGGCCGGCAGGACGCACGCCTGGAACGGCTGCGGCGGGCCCTCGTCGCCCTCTCGGCGGGCGAGGAAGACCTCCAGATCGAGGACCGTAGCCGCGACACGCTCGGGCGGATCGCCGGCATGATCGAGGAGACCTCGCGAGTCATGGCGCGGGACCGCAAGCGGCTCGCCTATCTCAAGAACCTTTCCGTGTGGCAAGAGACGGCCCGCCGCCACGCTCACGAGATGCGCACGCCGCTGACCGCCGCCCGGCTGGAGCTCTCGCGCCTCCAGCAGTTGCTGCCAGAGGATGCTCAGGAGGAGACGCGGCAGGTGGCCTTGAGCGTCGGCGAGGAGCTGGAGCGGCTGGGCAAGTTCACTCAGCAGTTCACCTCCTTCGCCCGCCTCTCGCTGCCGCGGCCGGCGGTGCACGATCTCGGGCCAGTCGTCGAGGAGTTCGTCGCCACCTTCGCCGCCGCCTGGCCGAACCTGACGCTGCGCTACGAGGCGCCGGAGGGGCCACTGCCGGCGGCGCTCGACCGCGACATGCTGCGGCAGGTGCTGGTGAACCTCTGCGACAACAGCGCGCTCGCCATCCGCTCGGCCGGCGAGGCGAGCGGGACGGGCGAGGCGTCCGGCACCGTGACCCTGCGGCCGGGCGAGACGGAGGCGGGCGTCATCCTCGACGTGACAGACGACGGTCCGGGCATTCCGCCGGACATCCGCTCGCGGGTCTTCGAGCCCTACGTCACCACCCGCCGGGTGGGCGAGGGCATGGGGCTGGGGCTCGCCATTTCGAAAAAAATCCTGCTGGATCATGGTGGCGACCTGGAGGTGATGGCGAGCTCCGGGGCGGGCACCACCTTCCGGCTCACCGTTCCACGCAAGCGAGAGGACGTGACGGCATGACCCGACTGGTAATCGTCGAGGACGACGAGAAGATACGCGGCAGTCTGCTGCTGCAGCTCCGCGAAGAGGGCTACGCGCCGCAGGCCCTGTCGTCGGCCGAGGAGGCGCTCGTCCACTTCCAGGACGGCCGCGTCTCCCTTCCTCACCTGCTGCTGCTGGACGTGCGGCTGCCGGGGATCAGCGGCGTCGAGCTGGTGCGCCGGCTGGCCGCCATGCAGCGCATGCCGCCCACCATCATCATCTCGGGCGAGGCGTCGATCAGCGAGACGGTGGAGGCTTTGAGGCTCGGCGTCCACGACTTCATCGAGAAACCGTTCTCCCGCGAGCGGCTGTTGCAGTCCATCCGCAACGCCCTGGAGCACCAAGCCCTCAAGCGCGAGGTGGCGACCCTCAAGGCGGACCTCGGAGGGGAGCCGCCCATCCTCGGTGCCTCGCCGTCGGTCGCCGGGTTGCGCCAACTCATCGCGCGGGCCGCCGCCACCGACGCCCGGGTGCTCATCGTGGGCGAGAGCGGCACGGGCAAGGAGCTGGTGGCAAGCGCCCTGCACCGCGAGAGCTCGCGCGGCCAGCGCCCGTTCATCAAGATCAACTGCGCGGCCATTCCCCATCATCTGGTGGAGGACGAGCTGTTCGGCCACGCCAAGGGGGCCTTCACCGACGCCAAGACGGCCAAGCCCGGCCTCTTCGAGGAGGCGGACGGGGGCACCCTCTTCCTCGACGAGATCGGGGACATGGACCTCATCATGCAGTCCCGTCTGCTGCGGGTGCTGGAGGACGGCCGGGTGCGACGGGTGGGCGAGACGCGCGACCGGCAGGTGGACGTGCGGGTGCTGGCCGCCACGCACCGCAACCTGGCGGAGGAGGTGAAGGCCGGACGCTTCCGGGAGGATCTCTACTTCCGCCTCGCCCACCTGCCGCTGCCGGTGCCGTCGCTGCGCGAAAGGCGGGAGGACATCCCCTTGCTCTTCGATCACTTTCTAGAGCACTTCTGCCGCCAGCACCGGGCCCGTCCGCGGCAGACCGAGCCGGAGGTCTATTCCTACCTGGAGCGCTACGCCTGGCCGGGCAACGTCCGCGAGTTGAAGAACCTCTGCGAGCGATTGGTGGTCTTCGGCGCCGATCCGCTGACGCCGGACCAGCTCCCGTCGTCCTTCTTCGAGCCCAGCCAGGACCCCGGCACCGGCCTGCTCCTCTCCTCCACCAGCCTGCCCATCGTGCCGCTACGGGACTTCAAGACCCAGTGCGAGCGCGAGTACATCGAGAGCGTCCTCCACCGCACCCGCTGGAACTTCACCGCCGCCGCCCGCCTGCTGGACGTGCAGCGCACCTACCTGCACCAGAAGGTGAAGAGCCTGGGTCTGCGCCGGCCCGGGGCGGCCGGGGAGGGGGAAGAGGAGGGGTGAAGGTCAGGTCTTCAGACGGTCCAACCAATATCCGGGCCGCCGTCTGACGTGGGCGACGGCGATTACCCGGATATCTTCCTTCAGCTCCAGAAAGACGAGAGTGTAGGAGAAGAGAGGCATGGAAGCCCTCCGGACTCCCAGAAACGCCTGCACCTCTCGAACGCGGGGAAAAGCCGACGGGTGGTGCTGAATTTGAGCCAGGACGTCATCGAGCTCGGCGAGAAACCTCGCAGCCAGTCCGGGTTGGCGCGATTCATACCAGTCCGCCGCCTCATCAGCCTCCTGAGTGGCTGCGGGAGCGAGCCGGATCGGCTTCATTCAAATGGACAAACGCCGCTTGATTGCTGAACGAGCTTCTTCCCAAAGAACTCCTGGCTCACCGTCAATTGCAGCCTGTGCCCGGCGCTCGATCTCCACGATCCACTCTTCGTCCGTACGCTCCGGGGCGTGCCGCGGAGCTCCGAAGCTGTCCAGGAGACCGAAAACCACATCGGCCCTCTCCTGCTCCGGTAGCTCGAGCGCTTCCTGTAGGACTTTCTCCGCGGGTCTAGCCATGTTCCACAGGGTAGCGTGTAGTGGAGTTTTAGACAAGGAGAGGCCCCTACTTCACTTCCAGCTTCCCATCTCCACCCAGCACCCCCGCATACCCGCCCCGGGAGAGCCAGGACTTCGCCGCGGCGTCACCCTTGAGGTAGGCGTCCCAGAAAGCGGTGGTGCCCTGGAGGATGAGATCCCGGAAGTGGGGGTCCTTCTCTCCCTGGCTGGCTCGCCGCCTCTGGCCGGCGAAGATCATGTGGTCGCCGCTCTGGAAGATCACCAAGTACTGATCCGAGGCGTGAATGTGATCGAAGGGGACGCGGCGCTCGGCGGCCTTGGTGTCGCCGATCGGGCTGTCGTCCAGGGTGCCCGTCATGTGGAGGATGGGCATGTTGATCTTTCCGTAGGCGCGGTCGAAATCGGCATTGCGGGGGACCGGCGCGCTCATCTCGATGGCGGCCTTGACGCGCGGATCGGCCAGTGAGGACCTCTGGAGGGGACCCATCCTCTGCCCCGCCACGGCGAGCGTCGTCCAGGCGCCGAAGGAGTGGCCCGCCATGCCGATCGCGCGCAGATCGAGCCGGCCCTTCAGCGGCGAAACATCGCGATTCAGCGCGGTCACGCGGTCGAGCACGAAGTTCACGTCCTTGGGGCGCGCGACGGCATTGCCGGGTTCGGCCGCCGCCCGGGCCAGGTCCCGCGCGGGCTCCTTGCTCTCCCGCCAGACCGCGTCGTCACTCCCCAGATGCTGGAGGTGGACCGAGACGTAGCCATGGCTCGCCCAATGTTGGCCGAGGTACTCGTAGCCGTCCCGCGAGCCGCCGAGGCCATGGGAAAAGACGATGACCGGGAACGGTCCCTGTCCCTTCTCCGGATAGTAGATCTTCACCGGGACCTTGCGGTTGCGAGCGGAATCCACCCAGTCGTAGGAGACCGTGGCGACCGCGTACGAGCCCGGGCCGTGCTCATAGGTTTCGACCGCGGCCGGAGCCTTGGCCGGTTGAGCCAGCACGGAGACGGACAGCGCGAGGGCGAGACAGACAAGGATGAGGTAGCGCTGGATCATGATCGTGAAACTCTCCAGTCCAGGGGGTTCCTGCGGGTTTCACACCCGGGACACGGTCGCCCGCGCCAGGGCTGCTTTGAGCTTCTCGACGTCCACCGGCTTGACGAGGTGCTCCAGGAAGCCGGCTTCCCGGCTGCGACGCAGATCGTCCTCCATGCCGTAGCCGCTGACGGCGATTCCCTTCAGACCATACTGATCGCGCAGGCCGCTCATGAGGTCGAAGCCGGTGCCGTCCGGCAGGCCGAGGTCGCTCACCACGAGGTCGAACTCGCGGCTCGCGGCGAGGGCCCGGGCGGAGCGCAGATCGATGGCGGTGTTCACCTCGTGGCCCGCGATCTCGAGCAGCGCGGCCATCACCTCCAGCGTCGGCGGATGATCCTCCACCAGGAGGAGGCGCAGGCCCCGCGATCCACCCTCGGCGGTGACGGCCACCTCTTCCGGCAGGGACTGCACGACGGTCGCCAGCGTGACCGTGAAGGTGGCGCCCTGGCCCCGGCCGGCGCTGAAGCCCGTGAGCGCGCCGCTGTGCTGGTCGACCAGGGCTTTCGAGATGGCGAGCCCCAGGCCGAGGCCGCCGAAGCTCCGCGTCACCGTGGGATCCCCCTGCTCGAAGGCGTTGAACAGGCGCGGCAGGACCTCGGGCTCGATGCCGATGCCGGCGTCGATCACCTGGACCCGGATCTTCCCCGGCTCGGGATTGCTGGTGCGTACCGTGATGCGGCCGCCCGCCGGCGTGAACTTGACGGCGTTCTTCACCAGGTTCCAGAACACCTGCCGCAACCGTCCAGGATCGGCCCAGACGTGCTGCTCCTCCGCCGCCGCGAAAACGTCGATCTCGATCTGCTTGCTCCCGGCCTCCTCGCCGCAGATCTCCACCACGTGTTGCAGCACCTCGTGGACGCCAACGACCTCGAAGTGGAGGGAGAGCTTGCCGCGTGTGATGCGGGTGAGGTCCAGCAGGTCGTCGATCAGCTTCGCTTCCAGCTCGACGTTGCGCTGGATCATCCGCAGGTCGGTCCGCAGCTTGACCGGCAGCTCCGGCGTGGCGGCGAGGGCGGCGACGCGCAGCAGGACGGGGGTCAGCGGCGTGCGCAGCTCGTGGCTCAGCGCGGCCAGGAAGCTGTCCTTCGCCCGGCTGGCGGCCTCGGCCCGGCTGTAGAGGCGGGCGTTGTCGATGGCGAGGGCGGCGCGGGCCGCCAGCTCCTCGGCGAGCTCCAGGTCCGCCGGCCCCAGGGGACGCCGGGACTCGGCGGTGGCAACGAGCAGGGTACCCAGGGTCTCGCCCCGGGCCGCCATCGGCACGGTGAGGAACGAGCGGGGAGAGAGTCTCTGATAGATCTCGAAGAGCGGACCGTTGGCGGCGATCGGCGCGGCCACCTCGGGAGCGACGTCAGGAACCAGCTCGCTCCGGCCGGTGCTCATCGTCCGCCACACGAAGCTCGACGGGCTCTCGGACGACGCCCGGTAGACTTCGCCCAGGGTCTGCAACAGGGTCTCCTTGGCGGGATCGGCATGGCGCCAGGCGACCGGCAGCAGCGTTCCGCCCTCCTGCACCGCGAACACCAGGGCGTAGTCTCCGAGCCGAGGCACGGCCAGCTCGACCAGGCTCCGCAGGGTCTCTCCAGGGTCGAGCGACTCCGAGAACACGCGCCCCGCCTCCGCCAGCAGCGCCACGCGCCCTTCGGCCCGTTTCCGCTCGGTCAAATCCAGCGCGAAGCCGACGATCTCCCCGGACGAGGGCAGGAGAGCGGCGCCGAACAGCACGGCAAGGCGGGTTCGATCGGCCCGCCGCAGCTCCTTTTCGTAGGGGGTGCAGGCTCCGCTCGCCATCAGCTCGACGATCGCCCGCTGATCGGCTTCCTCCCAGCCCGAGGGCGTCATCTCGACCCAGTTGAGCTCGCCCCGCTCCAGCGCCTCGCGGCTGTAGCCCAACATGGCCAGAAAGACGTCGTTGGCGTTGGTGATCCGCGCGTTGCGGTCCGCGTAGAGGATGCCGGCAGGCAGGTGCCGGAGCACGGAATGGAGGAGCGGCAGCTCGGCATCGAGCCGGGGGGCACGGCCACGGGAATGGCCGATCCATCGAAGGAAGAATCGCAACACAAGAGATCGCCTCGAGACCTAAGGGGGACTCCCGAGGGGGGCAACTATAGCAGTAGAGAGATTCTGACCCGAGAACGCGGGGCGGGTGCATCGCGATGCACCCGCCCCGCCTGAGATCGCCGCCTCACGGCACGTCGTAGGCGTCCGTCTTCTTGCCCTGCAGGTACTTGTCCATCCAGGCCAGGATGTGCCGCAGGCGCTCGATGCGGTGCCAGGGCTGGCCCGAGCGCGAGAGCTCGTGGCTCTCGCCCGGGAAGCGCACCATCACCACCGGCTTCTTCAGGTACTTGAGGGCGCGAAACATCTGCTCGCCGCCGGCGCCGGGTGGCGTGCGATAGTCCGCCTCACCCTCGATCAGCATCAGCGGCGTGGTGATCTTCGCCGCGTAGGTGATGGGCGAGCGGCGGGCGAAGTCCTGCGGGTCCTCCCAGGGCGCGCCGCGGAACCAGCCGAATCGGAACTGGGAGAAGTCCGCCGTGTACCAGAAGTCGGACCAACTCGCGATGGAGCGCTGGGCCGCCGCCGCGGCGAAGCGGTCCGTCTGGGTGACGATCCAGTTGGTGAGGATGCCGCCCCCGCTGCCGCCCGTCACTCCCAACCGCTTGGGATCGGCGACGCCCCGCTTCACCATCTCGTCGACGCCCGCCAGCAGATCCTTGGCGTCGTCGCCCGGAAACTCATACTGGATGACGTTGCCGAAATCTTCACCGTACTGGGAGCTGCCGCGTGGGTTCGGATAGATCACGACGTAGCCCTTGGCGGCCATCCACTGCATTTCGTGGAAGAAGGTGTAGCCGTAGGCCGAGTGGGGACCGCCGTGGATGTTGAGGATCAGCGGATACTTTTTCTTGGGATCGAAATCCGCCGGCTTCTGAACGAAGGCGTGGATCTCCTTGCCGTCGAAGCTCTTGTAGGTGATCTCCTCGGGCGGCGTCAGCTCCAGGTGGGAAAACAGCTCCTGATTCGGCCGGGCGATGAGCGTCAGCTTGCCCGACGCGGTGTCGAGCGAGTAGAGGTCGTCGAGCACCGTCGGCGTGGAGAGGACGAGGGCCATCCGCGAGCCGTCCGCCGAGGCCGAGTAGGAGAGGACTTCCTGGTCGCCGTGGGTGATGGACTGGATGGCGCCGGTCGCCACGTCGATGCGCGCCAAGTTGGCCCGCCCCTGCTCGGACGTGTTGACGTACAAGGAACGGCCGTCCCGGCTCCAGACGATAGGCGTCGGGCTCCCTCCCCGCGGCGGATGCTGATCGGACCCGATGCCCTCGTTGATCTCGCCGTCATAGCTCGCCGTCAGGTTGCGGGGCTCGCTGCCGGCGGCGGTGCCGATCACGAACAGGTCGGTCTCCTCGTAGGAACGCGGCTTGTCCGGATTGATGAAACCGGTCTGGGCGACCCAGCGGCCGTCGGGGGACAGGGAGTAATCGTCGGCCTGACCGTTGAACTTGTAAACCTGCCGGGGCTCGCCGCCCCCGGCCGGTATGACGAAAAGACTTCCCTGGGGGGCCTCGTAGTAGGGCTCCTTGAGACGGATGGAGCCGAAGTATAGGAGGGTGCCATCCGGCGACCAGACCGGATCGCCCTCGTTGAGCTCGCCGGAGGTGAGCTGCTTCGGCTCCGGCGCCTTCGCGCCGTCGTCGGGAACCGCGACGGACCAGATGTGGCCCGGGCGGCTGGTGTCGCCGTAGCCGCCGCCGTTGAAACGGTAGACCGCGCGGGTGATCACCCGGACGTCGCTCTCGCGGTCCTCATCGCTCTTTTCGCCTTTTTCGTCCTTGGCACTCTTGTCCTTCGTCTCCTTGGCCTCTTTCTCCTTCTGCGCCCGCCACTTCTTGAGATCCTTTTCGTTGGCGGTGCTCTCGAACGCGATCGTCTTGCCGTCCGGCGACCAGACGGGATTGGCGGCGCCCTTCGGCAGGCCGGTCAGCGCCACGGCCTCGCCGCCCCGCGTCGAGATGAGATGGATCTGCGGGCCTTCCTTCTCCTTGTCCTTCTCGGGAGCGCGCACGAAGGCGATCCGGCTGCCGTCCGGAGACCAGCGGGGCGACGCGTCGTGGGGACCGCTGGTGAACGGCCGCGCCGGCGAGCTGCCGTCCGCGGGAACGATCCAGAGAGCCGTGTCGTAGCCCTCCTTCTTCTCGTTGACGGTGACGCGGACGTAGACGACCTGCCTGCCGTCCGGCGAGATCCGGGGGTCGGCGGTCCAGACGAACTTGAACAGGTCCGTCTCGGCGATGGGGCGTTTGTCCGCGGCCGGCAGGATACGCGGGGCCGCGAGGGCCAGGAGAGCGAACAGGACTGCCGCGGCGCGGCGATAGCCAAGAATCGAAGGCATCAGAGGGCTCCTCCAGAGTTGGGGGACAAACTCTACTGCTACGGAGTCCCGAGTGGGAGGTTGCAGGCCGGCGAATTGCCTCCCTCCCCCACAACACCGGGGAAGGGAGGACCGACCCGATGGGTCAGAGGAAGGGGATCTTAGAACGGGCAGACGCCATGCGATGGGCACCAGTGGAGGATGCCGTCACACTCCACGTAGCACTTGTTGACCTTGAAGCAGTCGTTGTTGGTTGACGAGCACGTCACCGAACCGCTCGGTAAACAAGTCGCTGTGACGGTGCAGCCCGGGCAGGGAACAAGGCAGGGGGTGGTCACGCCATCGGCGGTGCAAGACCCTCGCTGACCGCTCGAGCAGTTGGAGTCGGTCGCGCTGCAAGTAGAACCGGAGCAACTCACCGTAGAGCCGTCCCAGCAGTGGGCGAGGCAGTCCGCCTTGGGGGTGATGCGCGGACGCTTGGCGACGTCCTGGGGCTGGGGTGAGGTGCCGAGGTCCGGCGCGGGCGCGAAAATCGCGGCCAGTGCGGCATCCCCCGCTAATTCCGTGGGTGTGGCGGCCAGCGCCGGCAAGGCGAAGAAAGCCAGAGCGAGCGCGGTGAATCCAAGAAGCATTCTTCTCTTCATCTCCAATCCTCCTTAAAAGGAAGATGAGTCTACTTTGCTTCTTAAAGGATAGGAAGGTGATCCGCACAGGCCTCAGCCCCCGTCCGCCCCTGATACCGCTTCTATGCGCGGTTAGGCAGCCAACTCGCGGGCATGTAGGATCTCGCGACGATGCAATGGGCGGACCTCTGCTGCCTCGAGAGTCTCGACCGCTACCGTCTCACCCTCTCCTGTTATGAATTCGACCTCTACTGCCTCTCCGTCCCGATAGCAGTGCACGACCGTGCCGACGTCACCTGCCTCGAGACCGTAAGCCGGAAGTGCCCGGCGAAGCACAACCATGTCTAAATCGTTGATCATCTCTTTGTCTCCTGGGCGGGGTACGCTGTCACAAGGCGAGGACCGTCGTCGCCAGGCTCCACGATCCAGACCGTCCGTAGATTGATGATCGTGCCTCTTGGCGTCAAGAGGCGACCTTCGACGACATATTTCGTACCGTGAGCTGAAGCCACCTCCTGGAGGACCACTCCCTCCATCGCGATAGCAAGGAGCCCTCGCTGCAAGACCTCGACTTTATCATCGCTGTACCCATGCGCTCTGAAGAACCGTGCTTTCTCCTTGCCGAGGGCGTGCGTTTCGGAGAGAAGGTAGCCACTGAGTTTCTCTGGCGGGACGGCCGCCTTCTCCCGATTGGGTAGCAGCATGGCTCTCGTGATCCTCACCCTGGACGCGTCACCATGCAGGTGCTCGTGAGCTTCGCCACCATCCGACCCTTGGAGTCCACGATCTCGCATTCCGTGTAGCCGGTGCTGCGGCCGCGGTGGATGACCTTGCCGGTCGCGATCAGGAGACCCTCCTTGACGGCCCGAAGGTAGTTCGCAGCGAGTTGGACGGTGGTGAACCCTTCCCCCTCTTCCAGGGTCGCCGCAAACGCCGTGCCCATGGCCAGATCGGCCATGTCGCAGAGGATGCCCCCGTGAACGGTCCCTATCGGGTTGTGGTGTCGCGACCCGGCGTCGAGCTCCAGGCGGATGATCCCGTCCTCGAAGCTGGCGAGCCGGATGCCGACGAGCGATGCCACCGGCGCCGGCTCGGACAGGCCTGCGAGCCAGGACTGGATGATCTTTTGATAAACGGTCATGCTGCGGATTCTAGACGCGATCGAGTCGGCGCAGCATCCGTGCAGCCGAGAAAGGCCGGCGCCCAAGAGCGCCGGCCTCGCGGGAAAACGCTTCCGTCGTCAGTTGTGGCTGATGGAGGTGTCGCCGATCGGCACCGGATCGGCCGGCGTCGGCTCGACCGGGATCGGGCCGTAGCGGACCTTGGGCACCGGCTTGCTGCAATCGACCCAGACCGTGACGCAGTGCAGGTGGTCGCAGTACCAGTTGGGCACGTAAGGGTCGTGCGACCACCTGGCGCAGTGGCAAGACGTGTCTTCGCAGAGCGCCGCGTCGTTGGCGACCGCCACCGGATCGACGCCGGCGGCGAAGTTCGAGGGGGCCGGCACCAGCGTGTCGGCGATACGGTCACCGTTGGTGTCCACCAGGACGTCGCCGGTGCGCTTGACGGCCACCTTCGCGGTGCCCTTGGCGTAGGCCCAGAACGACTGGCTGCCAGGGCCCAGGCTGACGCGGTTCGTCAGCTCACGGCGCTCGCCCACGCCGGAGACCGGCGTGAAGATCAGCTTGACCTTGAGGTCCAACGGCGCCACGTAGTAGCCGCCGAAGTCGCTGGTGCGCACGATCTTCATCTCGGTGACCGGCTGCTCGCCAGCCAGCGACGCGGTCACGTCATAGAGGCCGCAGCCGGTATCGACCGGCTTGACGCTGGCGAGAGACAACGCCATCAACTGGATGCGGGTCGTGGACTCGCCCTTCGAGTTGAAGGTGGCGTTGTCGAGCCGCCGGACGATCGTGTCGGTCTCTCCCAGCCCGCTCGCGGGAACCGTGGCGAGCGGCACCCCCTTGAGGTTGATCGTGCCGCGGAACGGCTTGGACCCCTGGCAGAAGAAGTCGGCCGGGATCGGGTTCTCCACGAAGCTGGTGAACGTGAATCCGGTCGTGGTGTGCCAAAGATCGGCGCCGTTCTGGACGACCTCAGCCGCGAACGCGGGCACGGCAGCCACCAGGACGAGCAGAGCGAAGCTCAAGGCGAGCCGGCCCCCACGGGATTGCGTCCCTTTCATCACACGCTCCTTTTCTCCCTACAAGGACCCGGCGCCTCGACGTTGAGGCGCCCGGCCCGGATGGGGCTCGCGTGGCGAAATCCAGTCAGGGTGAGAAAACCCGATGACGTCCTCTACTTCCCAAGGTGCGCGAAGTCTGGATTGGGGGACAAACCGCCTCAGCTCGGCGAGGCCACCCGCGAGCGCAGGCGGGCGAGACCCTGGACGGAGGCGCCCAGCTCTTCACGGGCCGTCGTCAGGCGGTCGCGCTCGGCGCGGACGAAGCGGGTGTAGGGGCCGATCGCCTCGTCGATGCGCCGCAGGCTGCCCTCCACCTCGCGGTCGAATTGGGCGGTGAGGGAACCTATGAGCTGCTCGCGCATGGCGGCGATCTTCTGGCGCAAATCCTTCTTGGCGTCTCCCCGGCGGTTGGGGATGATGAAGAGGCCGAGGATGGCCACGGCGCTGGCGGCGAGGATACCGGTGAAGTCCGCCGCCGCGCCGACGGCGATGTGGGTGAGGATCGCCCCCAGCCCCAGCGCTCCCACCTCGGCCAGCGCCGTGCCCGCCACCGCCACCTGCACCGAGTCGGCGAGGCGCGACGATTCGCGCTCGCGGTCGTAGGTCTCGACCGACCGCTGGGCGGCCCGGCCGACGCTGTCGAGCAAGCGGGTGCGGTCGAAGTCGAAGCTGCGGCCCACCTGGCCCACGATGCGGTCCGCGTGCTCCTGCCGGCGGCGGGCCAAGTGCTCGGTCACCGCCTGCCACTGGCGCAGGTCCGCGTTCACCAGCCAGTCGATGATCTCCGTCACCCGCCGCTCCACACGCTGCGGCAGGTCGGCCACCACCATGCGCTCGAAGTCGGCCCGCATCTTCGACTTGTTGACGAGGTCGAAGACGCGGGTGATGCGCATGGTGTCGTCGAAGAACGTCATGCCGCGGTTCTCGAACTCGTGGAGGACGACGTCGACGTCGGCCAGGCGAAAGCGGAACTCGCGCTGCATGTCCTCTTTATAGAGGGCCATCTGGCGCTCGATGTCCTCGATGGCGGTGAAGTCCTCCTTGAGCAGGCCCAGCCGCCCCTCGCAGACCTCAAGGTACTTCCCCGCCAGATGCTCGCCGACGCCCAGGGGATTGAGGAGCTTCAGCCGCACCCGCTCCTGCTCGTCGAGGGTGTCGACGATGTAGCTCTCCAGGGCCGCGAAGCGGCTGCGGGCCAGCAGGGCGTCGTCGCCGGACTCCTTGGCCCGCAGGGCCAGCCGGGCGGCGACGGGGAAGACCTCGGGGTCGGCGCCCAGGAGGGTGCGGGCGTTGCCGGCCACGAAGTCCACGACGCGGGCCGCCTCCTCCTCCGTCTCCAGGATGTCGATCTTGTTGATCACCACCACGATCTTCTTGCCCCAGTCGCGGATTCCCGAGAGAAAGGCGCGCTCGCTCTCGGTGAACGGGCGGTCGGCGGAGGTGACGAAGAGGACCATGTCCGAGCGGGGGACGAACTCGCGGGTGATCGCCTCGTGCTCGCGGTGGATGGCGTTGGTGCCGGGGGTGTCGACGATGTTGATGTCGCGCAGCAGGTCGACCGGCGCGGTGATGACGTCGAGCGCCGCCTCCAGGGGGATGCGCTCCACGGCCGGGCCGTATTTGACGACGTGGACGCGGGTGGTGGTGGGAGTGACCCCCTCCTCCAGCACCCGGCTCCCCAGGAGGGCGTTGATGAACGCGCTCTTGCCGGCGTTGAACTCGCCCGCGACGACGAGCAGGAATAGCTCGTCGAGCTGCAGGGCCGACCGCTTGAGAGTTTCCTGGTCCTCCGCCGCCGCGTCGAAGCGGGCCAGTGCCTGCTGCAGATCCGCCAGCAGCCGGCGGTTCTCGGCCAGGAGCTCGTCCTGATTTTTGTTGAGGATACGGCGCAGCATGGTCTTCTTCCCGGTCGGGAGGACGATAGCATGGGGCGTGACGGGGGCCGAATGCGATAACCTGTCGCGGGAAAACACGATGCCCTATTGGAAGCTCTTCTACCATCTTGTCTGGGCGACTCGGTACCGAGAGCGAGTGATCGAGCCCGCGATCGAGCCGGTCATCCACGATCTGCTACGCACCAAGGCGGTAGGTCTCGGGGGAACTGTCTTTGCACTGAACGGCATGGAGGACCACATCCACCTCGTGGTCTCGGTCCCTCCCAAACTCGCCCTCGCCGACTTCATTGGCAAAGTAAAAGGCGCAGCTTTCGCGAGATTCAATAAGACCGGACTCCTGGACCACCCGCTGTATTGGCAGGAGGAGTACGGCATCCTCTCGTTCGACCAGAAGCGGCTGCCCCGCTATGTGGCCTATGTCGAGAACCAGAAGGCTCATCATGCACGGGCCGAGCTCATCCCGGTGCTGGAACGGACGGGAGAGAGCACGAAGAAGCCCCCGCCCGAGGATGAATCGTAGATATCAGCCAAGCTTCCTTCTTGAAGTCCCCTTCAGGGGGCGCTGTTATTAGCCCTGGCATTTATGCCCGGGCGGGGCCGGCGCCACGAGGACAAAAACGACAATACGACGAGGTAATGAGGAGCACCGATCCTCCTGGCCGGGTCATTATCCTGATATCAGGCCCCCTCTTCGTGGTGTCGAGCTCTTCCGAATATCTAGGCCCCCTCTTCGTCATCTTCATCCCTTTCTCCAACGTTCTCCGCGCCGGCACCTCCGCCCGGGCATAAATGCCGGGGCTATGAACAGCGCCCCCTGAAGGGGACTTCAGGAGGTCAGTCGTATAAGCTCCCCCCGAACACTCCAACGCCGGGGAGCCCTTTTCCTGTTGAGGAGAACGATGACCGCGACTGCCGCCGCAAAACCGCCCAGGCCCGGCATGGGCGACGTCTTCAAGGCCCTCAAACGGCCCAAGGTCGCCGTCATGCTGGCGCTGGGGTTCTCCTCGGGGCTGCCGTTTTTTCTCACCGCGGCCACCCTGGGCTACTGGTTGCGCGACGAGGGCGTGACCCTCAAGGCGATCGGCTTCCTCTCCTGGGTGGGCCTCGTCTACTCCTTCAAGTTCCTGTGGTCGCCGCTGATCGACCGTGTCGAGCCGCCTTGGCTCGGCAGAAGGCTGGGCCGGCGGCGGGCCTGGATCCTCATCGCCCAATGCCTGGTGGGCTCGGGGCTGCTGGCGATGGCCCTGATCGGCGCGAAGGGCTCCCTCGTACCCCTCGGGGTGGCGGCGCTGGTGGTGGCCTTCGCCTCGGCGACCCAGGACATCGTTGTCGACGCGTGGCGCATCGAAGCCGCCGAGACGAGCGAGGAGCTGGGGCTCCTCTCCAGCGCCTATCAACTCGGCTACCGCATCGCCGTCATCACCAGCGACGCGCTGATCCTGTTCGCCGCCAACCACCTGGGCTGGCCGATCTCCTACACTCTGATGGCCGTGCTGATGCTGATCGGCATCGCAGCCACGTTCAAGGCGACGGAGCCGGCCTCCGCGGACGAGGTCCTGCTGGAAAAGTCGGCCGAGGCGCCGCTGTGGACCCCCCGGGGATTTTTCGACGCGGTGGCCGGGCCCTTCCTCGCCTTCTTCCGCACCTGGGGCTGGCTGGGCCTCCTGATGCTGGTGTTCATCAGCCTCTACCGGCTGCCGGAGTTCGTCATGGGCCCGATGGCCACCCCCTTCTACCATGACCTCGGGATCTCGAAGGACACCGTGGGCGCCGTGCGCGGCACGGTGGGCCTCGCCGCCTCCTTCCTCGGCATCGCGACCGGCGGACTGATGGTGGCCCGCCTCGGATACATGAAGGGTCTGATCGTCGGCGGTCTCCTGCAGAGTCTCGCGATCGCCAGCTTCGCGCTCCTCGGCGTCTACGGCGGGAGCACCCCGCTGTTCGGTGCGGTGATGGTGTTCGACAACTTCGGCGTCAGCGTCGCGGGGGTGGCGCTGGTCACCTACATGTCGAGCCTGACCAGCCTTGGCTACACCGCGACCCAATATGCCCTGCTCAGCTCCACCTACGCCGTCGTCGGCAAGTTCCTGAAGGGCTTCTCCGGCGCGGTCGTCGAACATTTCCAGGCCCAGGGGCATACCCTGATGGAGTCCTACAGCCTCTTTTTCGTGGGCGCGGGCGCGATCGGCTTGCCGGCGGTGCTGCTCTGTCTTTGGCTGGCGGCGATGCAGCCGCGGCACGGGGCAGGCCAGGAGCTTGCATCAGAGCTGGGCGACCCCTGAGGAGGAATCCCTATGCCCCTGTATCGTTCACGCAAACACAAAGTGATCGCCGGAGTCTGCGGCGGGATCGCCGACTGGCTCGGCTGGGATCCGACCCTGACGCGGATCGGTTACGTCGTCGTCTCCATCGTCTCGGCGGCCTTCCCCGGCCTCCTCGCCTACATCGTGCTGTGGATCGTAATGCCCAAGGAGGCTTGATGAGGTTATGATTTCCTGCGAAAGGACTGCCTGTAGGGCGACATCCACCTCAATCCCAACCAAAAGGAGATCCTATGAAACCATTATCGCGCCTTCTTCTCCTGCTCGGAGCCATTGGCCTTGCGGTTCTCAGCAGCCTCCCGGCGTACGCCTTGCCCACCTGCGACAACATTCAAGGCAGAGCCTGTTCTCCCGAAGGGAAAGTCTGGAGCTGCAACTGGATCGGTGGAGGCGGTGGGGTTTGCCTTTGCTTTGAAGGACATTGGGAGTGCTAGGCGAACGGGAAAGGGAAGAGGGCTCTTCGGGGCCTCCTCCCCCCGGCGCCTGGAGGAGCCCATGACCCCAGCCACCCTCACCCCCCAGATCGTCACCGCCGCCACCCCCGCCTCGTCGCGCGCGGAGATGGACGCGGCCGTGGCCGATCTCCAGGCGAGCAAGAGCGCCTGGACGGCCGTCCAGCCGACGGAACGCCGGTCTCTGCTCACCGAGCTCGCGCACGGCTTCGCCGCGGTGGCGGAGCGCTGGGCGGCTCTGGGAATCGAAGCCGAGGGCCTCGATCCCCAGCATCCGGGCTCGGGCGAAGAGGCCCTGGTGGGACCGTACTTCATCCTGCGCAACCTGCGCCTGCTGCGCGAGTCGCTGCTGGACATCGAGACTCACGGCCGGCCGCGCATCCCGGGCTCCGTGCGCACCCGTCCGGACGGCCAGGTCTACGCCCGCATCTTCCCTCTCGACCTCTATGACCGCGTCTTCTACGCGGGCGTCACCGCCGACGTCTGGATGGAGCCGGGAGTGACCGAGAAGAATCTCCCCGAAACCCAGGCCGTGGCCTATCACGCGGCGGTGCGCCAGGGAAAAGTCGCCCTGGTGCTGGCGGGGGGCAACGTCTCCTCGATCGGCCCCATGGACGCCCTCTACAAGCTCTTTGTGGAGGACCAGGTGGTGCTGCTCAAGGCCCACCCGGTCAACGCCTTGCTGGGTCCGCTCCTGGAGGAGGCGTTCCGGCCGCTCATCGAGCGCGGCTTCTTCCGCGTCGTCTACGGCGGCGCCGGCGAGGGTGCCTACCTCTGCGGTCACTCCGGGGTGGACGAGATCCACATCACCGGCTCGGACAAGACCTACGAGGCCATCGTCTTCGGCCCCGGCCAAGAGGGCGAGCGCCGCAAAGCGGCGAACGAACCGGTCATCTCAAAGCGGTTCACGGCGGAGCTCGGCAACGTCAGCGGAGTCATCGTGGTGCCGGGACCGTGGAGCGACGGGGACCTCGCCTACCATGCCCAGAACCTGGCGACGATGCTCACCAACAACGCCGGCTTCAACTGCAACGCCGGCCGGGTGATCGTGCAGCACGCCGCCTGGCCGCAGCGCCAGGCCCTGCTGGCCAAGACCCGCGAGGTGCTCGCCGAGGTGCCGGTGCGCCGGGCCTACTACCCCGGCGCCACCAGCCGCTACGACACCTTCCTGGCCGCCCATCCGGACACCGCCGAAACCTTCGGCATCCGCTCGGGCGACAAGCTCCCCTGGGTGCTGATCCCCGGCCTCGACCCGGCGAAGAAGGACGACATCTGCTTCACGACGGAGGCCTTCTGCGGCATCTTCGGCGAGACCGCCCTGGAGGCTACGACGGTCCCCGAGTACGTGGACAAGGCCGTGGCCTTCTGCAACGGCACCCTCTGGGGAACGCTCAACGTGACGCTGATCGTGCACCCCGAGTCGATGCGGGACCCGGACGTGGCGCGCGCCATCGACCGCGCCATCGCCAACCTGCGCTACGGCACGATCTCCGTCAATCACTGGGCGGCGGTCGGTTACGGTCTGGTGGTGACGCCCTGGGGCGGCTACCCGGGCGCGACGCCGCAGGACATCAAGTCCGGCACCGGCTGGGTGCACAACACGCTGATGTTCGACCGCATTCAGAAAACAGTCGTCCGGGCGCCCTTCCGGGTCTACCCCAAACCCATCTGGTTCGCCACCCACAAGACGGCGCACCTGCTGGCCCCGAAGCTGAGCCAGTTCGAAGCGGCGCCGTCACTCGGCAAGCTGCCGGGAATCCTGGCGCTGGCGATGCGGGGGTAAGTCGCCAGAGCAGCGACTGCTTGAGTTGGTCCGCCCGATGGCGTCTCAGCCACGCTCTGCGAGCAGTGCCCGTAACCGAGCTAACTCGGATTCCGCCGCCTCAGCCCGCTGGCGTTCCGCGTCAGCCCGTCGGCTTTCCGTGTCGGCCCGCCGGCGTTCCGCCTCGGCCTGTTCCTCCGGCGTCGGCACCAACCTGCCGTCGGGACGGAAGAGCCGTACCCAGTCGCCCTTCCTCCCATCTACGACACCGTGCCAAGCGCCGAGGGAAGCCCCGAGCTGCTCGCTCCAGAGCCGCCCCTTCTCATCGGGGAGGATTGACTGGTAGAACCGGCCCGCCAAGCGCAGCCCTTCAATCGTCCCCGTGTCCGGATCGCACATGAAATACTCCGCCGTATGGAAGACCCGGGCGTAGAGGTCCCGCTTCTCGGTGCGGTCCTTCTTCGCCGTGGAAGGGGAGAGCAACTCGACGATCAGGTCCGGCAGCCGCCCGCCCTCCTCCCACGCGATCCAGACCTTGCGCTCGCGATCCGGATCGACGCCGCCCACCCAGAACACGTCCGGTCCGCGGAAGGCCCTCTGCTCCAGGCCCTTCGCGACCTCTTCCGCAACGTCCCGCGCCTGCTCCACAGAGTAGTACACGAACGTGTTGGCGCCGACGAAAAAATCGGTCTTTCCGCGTTCCGCCATGACCTGGAGGATGAGCCTCCGCAGGAGGGGAAATTCCAAGGTGTGCCAATCGGTCTCCAAAGGCTCTCCGTCGTCGTAGACGAGCTCGAAGGGCAGAGGCGCGAGGGCCGCGGCGGCTGGCTGTCTCATGGCGTGCTCCCTGGAGGAAGTCGTTGCTGGCGAGGATCTTGTTCCGCAGGGCCAACACCGAAAGGGGCGAGACGAGCCCTGCAATCCTCTTCCGGACACCAGGATAGCATGGGGAAACCGGGGAGCAACGGCTGCTATCGCCTTAGCAGCGGCTGCTAACGTCATAGCAACGACTGCTAACGCCTTAGCAACGGCTGCTATCACCTTAGCAGTGACCGCCAACGCCTTAGCGGCGACTGCTAACGTCATAGCAACGACTGCCAACGCCTTAGCAGTGACCGCCAACGCCCTAGCAACGACTGCCAACGCCCTAGCAACGACTGCTAACGCCTTAGCAACGACTGCCAACGTCATAGCAGCGACTGCTAACGTCATAGCAACGGCTGCTATCACCTTGGCAACGGCTGCTAACGCCTTAGCAACGACTGCTCGGGCTGGAGCAACGGCTGCCAGCCGCGAGGCCCAGATTCGCTACTCCGCGGCCGAAACCGGCGTCGCGGAAGGGGACGTCACCGCGATCTGTTCGAAGGGCTTCTCGTCCTTGCAACCATAGACGAAGACCCGCGTGCCCTTGGGGACCATGCGCGGCAGGCGCTCGGAGGCGAACATGGGGACGCGGATGCAGCCGTGGCTCGCGGGGTAGGCCGGAACGTCGAGGCTGCCGTGGATGGCGATGCCGCCCACGATGTACAAGGGGTTGTACATTTCGCCCAGGGGGCTGGTCTTCCAGCCGGCGACCGTGGAGAAGACCTCCATATGTCCGCAGGGCGTGATGGCGTGAGTCTCCGGATAGCCGTTCTGATGGAAGGTCTTGCCGCTGCCCGAGGAGACGGGGAGGATGTTGCCGACCTTGCCATCGCCGTCCACCAGGAAGAGCACCTGGCGGGCGAGATCGACCTCGATGTGCGCTCCGTTCATCTCGCGCGGCCGGGGCGGTGCCGCCATGAAGAGGGCGTTGTACTCCGCCCGGGTGAGCGTCCCCGTGGCCTTGGCGTGCTGAAGCTTCTGGAAGGCGATGAGACCATGCCGGCTCACCGGGTCCCACACGCCGTCGATGGGTCCCGTCCAATAACCGAGACTGGCGAGCCGCAGCTCGGCGGCGCGGATCTCGGGCTTGGTGAGAAGGCTCTTGCCGGCTGGACCGGCGGCCTGGAGAGGTATCGCGATGGTTGCGAGAGAGGCGGCGAGAAGAACTGCAAGGATTATGAAGCGGCGGCGCGGCAACATCGGTGTTCCCTCCTCCTTCAGCTCCTGGCGTGCCAGGAGCGGCGGGCCGCGGGATCAATTACCTTTACGGCCCGCTATCCGGCTCTAGCAAAAGCAGCGCCAACAACGCCGCCCGCTCGGGCATGCGGTCGACCAGCACGTGCTCATGGAGGGCATGGGCGCCGTCGCCGACGGCGCCGAGGCCATCCAGGGTGGGGACGAAGCGGCTGGTGAGGCTGCCGTCGGAGGCGCCGCCGGCCGTGCCTTCGCCGAGCGGGATACCCAGGGCCTCGGCGCCGCGGCAGGCCGCTTCCCAGAGGATGCGGTTGCCGGGTGTGGCTTCGAGGGGCGGCCGGTCGATGCCGCCGAGGATCTCTAGTGTGGTGCCCGGCGTCAGCGGCGCGAGATCGAGAATCGTGCGCTCCAGCCGCAAGGCGTCCTCCGTGGCGAGGACCCGGACGTCCAGCTCCGCCCGCGCCTCGGGCGCGACGACGTTGGCCCGCAGGCCGCCGGAGACGACGCCGACGTTGACGGTGATCCCCCGCTCGGGGTCGGCCAGCTCGTAGAGACGCTGGATCACCCGGGAGAGCTCCAGGATGGCGCTCGCCCCCTTCTCCGGATCGAGGCCGGAGTGGGCCGCTCGTCCCAGGATCTTGATCGTGAAGCGGAGCGAGCCCTTGCGCCGGGTCTTGAGTCTACCCTCCGGCCCGAGCGAGGGCTCCAGCACGAAGACCCGCCGCATGCGCCGCGCCACACGCTCCAGCCGGGGAATCGATTCGAGGCTGCCGATCTCCTCGTCGGAATCAATGAAGAAAACGGGCGTCACCTCGGGGGCGAGCCCCAGGTCGCGCAAGGCCCGCAGGGCGAAAATCCCCTGCACCAGCCCGGCCTTCATGTCGTAGACGCCGGGTCCGGTCAGCTTGCCGTCCGACACCGCGACGGGCATGCGCTCGACGGAGCCCTTGGACCACACGGTGTCGCAGTGGCCGAGCAGGAGCTGGGCCGGAGAGCCCCGCCGGCGCTCGCGCGGCACGGCCCAGAGCTGCCCGCCGGTCTGCCGGCCGGGAAGGCGGCGGATGCGAAAGCCCACGGCTTCCAGCTCGGAAGAGAGACGGGCGAAGACCGGCTCCTGCGACGCCGCGTCGAGCGACGGCGATTCCAGGCGGGCGAGGTCCAGAAGGAGGGCGGCCATCTCCTCCGTTCGCGCGTGGAGGTGGGCCAGAACTTGCTGCGCCATCTGCTGAACGATAACGGACACGCGGGCCGCGCCTACTCGCCCGACGCCGCGGGTCGGGCGGGAGCCGCTTCCTCGTCGAGGCCGCGCCAGGTCTCCTCGCTCTCGTCGAAGATGGGCAGCGAGGGCATGCGGCCGCGGGCGGCGTTGATGTGCCAGCCCCAGAGGAGAGCCCACTTGAGGTATGTGCCGTAGGACTGGAGCATGCAGAAGACGAGGCCGTGCATGCCGTCGAGGATGCCGAGCTGGAAGATGTAGGTGCGGAAGAAGCGCCAGATCGAGCGCCCGAAGATCTCCAGGAAGCCGGACTTCTTGCGCTCCTTCCAGTTCTGCGCCGCGCCCCAGAAGCTGTACTTCTCGATCCGCCGGATGTACTCATCCAGCGAGTCGGCCATGTAGTGCTCCATGGGATTGCGCAGCACCGGCGCCGGACCGCGGGTCATCATGTCGGCGTGCACCCGGCGGTTGGGATAGCGCGCCGAGCCGTTGCGCACCAGCCGCACCACCTGATCGTGCTGCCAGCCGGAGAAGCGGATGACGCGGTCGAGGAAGTAGACCCGCCGGTTGATGGTGTAGGCCTCGTGCTTCGGCCCCGCCGCCAGCAGCTCCTCGATCTCCCGCTGCAGGGCGGGCGTGCAGCGTTCGTCGGCGTCGTAGATGAGGATCCAGTCGTTGGTCACCTGGTCCATCGCCCAGTTCTTCTGCGACGCCGAGCCAAAGTAGGTGCGCTGGAAGAAGCGGACCTTGTCGTAGCCGCGGCAGATCTCGGGCGTGCGGTCGGTCGAGAAGGAGTCGACCACCAGGATCTCGTCGCACCAGAGGAGCGATTCGATGCAGGCGGCGATGTTCGCCTCCTCGTTGAAGGTGGTGACGATCGCCGACACGGCGGGTCGGGACGACGGGGATTTGGCTCGCGCGGACATACAGATCTCCTCGGTGTCCTTCGAACAAGGAACCGGGGTGCAAGCCTATCAGAGGGCCTGCTAGAATCCCGCCGGATTTGGAACACCGGCCTTCGGGAGGTTCTTTGCGCTCGTACGTCGTTTTCCTGGTACTGCTGGTGGTGAAGTATTTTTCGCGGATCTTCTACCGCATGGAAGTGCATTGGATCGGCGAGATTCCACCCGACCCGTGGCGGAACGTCCGCCTGACGGCCATCCTCAATCACACCAGCCTCTACGAAGCCCTCTTCACCGCCGCCGTCCCCAACCGCTTCCTCTGGCGCCTCGCCCGTCACGGAGTCGTTCCCATCGCCGAAAAAACGGCCAAGCGGGCGTTGGTGGGCCGCTTCTACAGCCTGGTGGCGGCGCGGGTCATCTCCATCACCCGCGAGCGCGACGAGACCTGGAGCCAGGTGCTGCGAGAGATCGACCCCGACGCCATGGTGATGCTGCTGCCCGAGGGGCGGATGAAACGGGCCAGCGGCCTCGACGCCCAGGGCAAGCCGATGACGGTGCGCGGCGGCGTCGCCGACATCCTGGAGGCCTCCAGCGATGGTCGGATGCTCATCGCCTACAGCGGCGGCCTGCACCACGTGCACACCCCCGGCGAGCGGCTTCCCCACCTCTTCAAGACCATCCGGCTGGGGCTGGAGGTGGTGGACATCGCCCAATACCGGGAGGCACGCCTGGCGGAAGGCGGCGCCAAGGGGTTCCGCCGGGCGGTGGTCAACGACCTCGAAGGGCGCCGCGACGTGATCTGCCCTCCTCTGGAGGCGCTGAACCCGCGGTAGCCGTAACGGTTCGAGACCGTTGACAGCCGGAGAGGGAGGGGGAAGGACAGGCTGAAATGGAATGGCTCGCGCGCAGGATTTTCAACGTCTCCAGGAATGAGCGCGTCTTCCAGCGCTCGCTGGCCGGGGTGCCCGACGGCCCGATGCGGCGGCGAATGGAGGCGATCGCCCGCGGCTTCAGCGGAGGGTTCCGCGCCGCTCTGGAGGAGCCCCGGCCCGTACCGCTCGCCGCGCGGCTGGCCCGGCTGCCGGGTGTGGAGGCGGAGCTTCAGGTCTTCGCCTACGAAGGGGCCGGCCTGGGCCTCGCCCTGCTGGACGCAGCGACACCCTGGCGGCGCCATCGCCTGCGGGACTTCATCGCCGGAGCGGGCGCGCCCCAGACCTACATGCTCCACACGGGCGCGGGCTGGCTCCTGGGCCGGCTGCCGGTCTCCCAGCGGTGGTTCCTTTCCGGCCTCGATCCCGTCTTGCGCTGGATCGCCTTCGACGGCCTCGGCTTCCACGAAGCGTTCTTCCACCGCGACCGGATCGTCGAGCGCGCCCGGCCGCCGCGCCGGATCTCCGGCTTCGCCCTGAGGCCCTTCGACTCCGGCGTCGGCCGCCGGCTGTGGCTCGTCCCGGGGCCGGACGTCTCCCATATCGCTCCGCTCGTCGCCGCCTTTCCCGCCGGCCGCCAGGGCGACCTGTGGACCGGCGTGGGCGAGGCCTGCGGCATGGCCGGAGGCCGCGACGAGGCGGCGATCGAGGAGATCCGCCAGGCCGCCGGCCTCCATGCTCCTCATCTCGCCCTCGGCGCGTCCCTGGCCGCCGAGGTGCGAGCGCGCGCCGGCACTCCGTCTCCCATCACCGATCTCGCCTGCCGGCTGCTCTGCGGGATGACCGCCACCGCCGCCGCCGCGGTGGCCCACGACGCCTTGGCGGACCTGCCGCCGGACGGCGAAATCCCGGCCTTCGGGGTCTGGCGCGAACGAGTGCGGGAACGATTTCGCCACCCGGCGTTCGCCGGTTGACTAAAACAAGAAGCAAAGATGTAAAATCTTTTCACTCGCCGCGGCTCGCCTGGGACCGTCCAAGGCACCTCAGATTAGAGAGGGCAACGGATGACGACGACTGAAGACCGCACGACCGCTCTGGCCCTGCCCAAGGACTCGGCGCGCCCGGGCGGCTTCGGCGCCACCGTCCGGCGCGCGCTGTTCGGCATCGATCCGGCGGACACCTCGTTCGCCCGCCGCGGGTTCCACGGCGAAGCCGGCCCCGTGCGCGACCGTCTGGAACGGGTGGGCCGGACCTTCGTCCAGGGGTATCACGCCGCCCTGGCGGACGGCCGGCCGGTGCCCCTGGCCGAGCGCATCGACGCCGAGGTGGAGCGCGATTTCCGCGGCTTCGCCTACGAGGGGGCCGGCATGGCCCTCGCCCTGCTCGACACGCTGATTCCTGGCCGGCGCAATCGTCTGGCGCTCTTTCTCGCCGGGCCGGCCGCCGCCCACACCTACATCGTCCACGTCGGTGCCGGCTGGGTCATGGCCCGCATTCCGGTCTCCCCCGAGCGCTACCTCGCCCGCCTGGCGGACCCGCTGCTGCGCTGGCTGGCCCTCGACGGCTACGGCTTCCACGAGGGTTTCTTCCGCTGGCCCAGCTCGGTCGCGCGGCAGCAGGTGCCGCGGCGGCTGCGGGGCTACCTGCGCCGGGGGTTCGACCAGGGCCTCGGCCGCAGCCTGTGGTTCGTCGACGGCGCGGACGTCGAGCGCCTGCCGCGGACGATCGGCGCTTTCCCGGCTGGGCGGCAGCCGGATCTCTGGAGCGGCCTCGGCCTCGCCTGCGCCTACGCCGGAGGCCGCTCCCAGGCCGAGGTCGAGTCGCTGCTGGCGGCGGCCGGTCCCCACGCTCCCCAACTCGCGCAAGGGATGGCCTTCGCCGCCAAGGCGAGGCAGCGGGCCGACAATGTGACTCCCCAGACCGAGCTCGCCTGCCGGGTGGTCTGGGGCGCCACGGCCAGTGAAGCTGCCGCGGTGAGCGAGGAAGCCCTGCAAAATCTCCCCCCCGACCGTCCCGGCGAGCCGGCCTTCGAGGTCTGGCGCCGGCGGATTCAAGACGTCTTCTCAAGGAGGCTCGCATGAGCGAAAGGGCCGGCACGCCCGGCGTGCCCGAGCAGTCCATCCTGCGCCGCAACGCGACCCGGCTCCTGGCCCTGGCGCTGATCGCCGCTCTCTTCGGCTTCGCGCGCCTGCCGACGCTGCCCGACTCGGAGCGGCAGGCCCTGGCCGGGCGCTTCGCCTTCGCCCGCGCGCCGCTGGCGACGCCGGCCGGCCTGCGGCTCGACCGCGCCGTGCGCGCCGTGCATCCCGGCCTCAAGGACATCGCGTCCTGGATCTCCACCGTCGGCGCCGGCGTGGCCTTGAACGACATCGACGGCGACGGGATGCCCAACGACCTCTGCTCGGTGGATACGCGCATCGACAAGGTGCTGGTGCAGCCGGCTCCCGGCACCGGCAACCGCTATCCGCTCTTCGTGCTCGATCCGTCGCCCCTCTACTACGACGCGCGGACCATGGCGCCCATGGGCTGCCTGCCGGGCGACTTCAACGAGGACGGGCGGATGGACCTGGCGGTCTATTACTGGGGCCGGCCGCCGGTCATCTTCCTGCATCGCGACGGCGACGGCCCCCTCTCGACCGCCTCCTTCCGGCCGGTGGACGCCGCGCCGGCCCATGAGATCTGGAACACCAACGCCCTCACCAGCGCCGACGTCGACGGCGACGGCCATCTCGACCTCATCGTCGGCAACTACTTCCCCGACGGCATGCGGGTGCTCGACGCCAAGGCCACGGACGGCGCCCACATGCACCGCTCCATGTCGCGCTCGGAGAACGGCGGCAAGAACCGCGTACTGTTGTGGAAGGCCGGTACCGCCGGCCCCGAGCCGACCGTCGACTTCGCGGACGTCGACGCCTTCGACGCCAAGACCGCCTACTCGTGGACGCTCGCCGCGGGCGCCGTCGACCTCGACGGCGACCTGCTGCCCGAGATCTACTTCGGCAACGACTTCGGCAACGACCGCCTGCTGCACAACCTCTCGACCCCCGGCCATCCGCGCTTCGAGGCGCTGGAGGGGCGGAAGACCTTCACCACGCCCGCCTCCAAGGTGCTGGGGCACGACTCGTTCAAGGGCATGGGGGTCGACTTCGCCGACTTGAACGGCGACGGCATCCCGGACATCTACGTGAGCAACATCGCCCAGAACTACGCCCTGGAGGAGAGCCACTTCGTGTGGGTGAGCACCGGCGACCTCAAGAGCATGCGCCGGGGTGTCGCGCCCTACGCCGACCAGGGCGAGACGATGGGCCTGTCGCGCAGCGGCTGGGGCTGGGATGCGCGCTTCGACGACTTCGACAACGACGGCGTGCCCGAGGCGCTGCAGGCGGTGGGCTTCATGCGCGGTGAGCGCAACCGCTGGCCGGAGCTCCACGAGCTCGCCATGGGCAACGACAACAACATGCTCCACCCCGGGGCCTGGCCCCACTTCTGGCCGGGGGACGACCTCTCGGGGCACCTGCACGACCCGTTCTTCGTGCGTGCCCGGGACGGCCGCTACTACGACCTGGCGGCGGACGTCGGGCTGGACGACGAGCACATCAGCCGCGGCATCGCCATCGCCGACGTGGACGGCGACGGCCGCCTCGACTTCGCCCTCGCCAATCAGTGGGAGACCTCCTACTTCTTCCACAACGACGGCCAGCACGCCGGGGCCTTCCTGGAGCTGCTGCCCCGGTTGCCCGCGGCGAACGCCGGAGCTTCGGGGAGGACACGGCCGGCGGTGGGCGCCGAGGTCACGGTCACCCTGCCGGACGGCCGCCGCCTGGCGGCGCAGGTGGACGGCGGCACCGGCCACTCGGGCAAGCGGGCGCCGGAGGTCCACTTCGGCCTCGGGCGCTTGAGCCCCACCACCCCGCTGCGGGTGGACGTGCGCTGGCGCGACGGCCAGGGCCGGCCGCGGGCGACGACCCTGCGGCTGACCCCGGGGCGCCACCAGTTCGTGCTCGGAGCGGAGGCGCCGCCGCCGCAGACGCCGCGGACGCAGCAGACGACAGTGGCTGGGAAAGACACCGTGAAACCGGCCGCGGTCCTCGGGGCCGTGGGAAAGGCGGGATGAGACATGCCTGAGCAGAAAGACATGCGTCTGGCGGCGCTGCGGCGGTTCGCCACCGCCATCACCGTCCTCAACGTCCTTGGCCACACGGTGCTGGGCTTCGAGCAGTCGCTGGCGACGCCGGTCGTCGCCGTGCTCGTCGCCTATGCGACCGAGATCCTGCTCGAGCTCGTGGAGTCGTGGCGGCTCGGCCGCTCGCCGCGCTTCCTGGGAGGCTTCGTCAAGCTGGTCGATTTCCTCCTCTCGGCCCACATCACGGGCCTCGCGGTCGCCATGCTGCTCTACGCCAACGACAGGCTGCTGCCCGTCGCCTTCGCCGCCGCCACCGCCATCGGCTCGAAGTACCTGTTCCGGGTGGGGACCAACGGCGCCAGCCGCCACGTCTTCAACCCGTCGAACCTGGGGATCACGGCGACGCTGCTGGCCTTCGCCTGGGTGGGCATCGCCCAGCCCTACATGTTCACCGAGAACCTGCCGGGCGGCTGGGCCTGGGCGCTGCCGGCCCTCATCGTCTGCTCGGGCTCGTTCCTCAACACGGTGTTCACCCGCCGGGTACCGCTGATCCTCGCCTGGCTGGGCGGCTTCGTGCTGCAGGCGGCCATCCGCCACTTCGTCTTCGGCAACCTCTTCCTGCCGTCCCTCAACCCGATGACCGGCGTCGCCTTCCTGCTCTTCACCTTCTACATGGTGACCGACCCGGCGACGACGCCGGTGACGCGCCGCGGGCAGATCGCCTTCGGCCTGTCGATGGCGGCGGCCTACGGCATCCTGATGGCGTTCCACGTCGTCTTCGGACTGTTCTTCGGCCTCAGCCTGGTGTGCGCGGGCCGCGGAGCGATCCTCTACCTGAAGGCCCTGGCGGCGCAGCGAGCCGAGGCACGGATGAAGGTTCCCATCGCGGCGGAGGCATGAGGATGAAAGACGGTATCGCCATCGTCGGGATGGCGTGCCGCTATCCCGATGCCGGCTCTCCGGCCGAGCTGTGGGAGAACGTGCTCGCCCGCCGGCGCGCCTTCCGGCGGGTGCCCCCGGAGCGGCTGCGCCTCGCGGACTATCCCGACCGCCGCCCCGGCGATCCGGACAGCCTGCTGCTCGCCGAGGCCGCCGTGCTCGACGGCTGGGAGTTCGACCGCGTGCGCTTCCGCGTCGCGGGCGCCACCTTCCGCGCCACCGACCTCGTCCACTGGCTGGCCCTCGACGTCGCCGCCCAGGCCCTGGCCGACGCCGGCTTCCCCGACGCCGAGGGGCTGCCGCGGGACATGACCGGCGTGCTGCTCGGCAACACGCTCACCGGCGAGTTCTCGCGCTCGCAGCTCATGCGCCTGCGCTGGCCCTACGTGCGCCGCACGCTCGCCGCCTCGCTCGCCGCCGAGGGTTGGGACGCGGCCAAGGCCGAGAGCTTCCTCGCCCGCCTGGAGCCGGCCTACAAGGCGCCGTTCCCCGAGCCGATGGAGGAGTCGCTCGCCGGCGGCCTCTCGAACACCATCGCCGGGCGCATCTGCAACCATTTCGACCTCCACGGCGGCGGCTACGTCCTCGACGGCGCCTGCGCCTCGTCGCTGCTGGCGGTGGCCAACGCCTGTTCCTCGCTGGTGGCGGGCGACCTCGACGTCGCCCTCGCCGGCGGCGTCGACCTCTCGCTCGACCCCTTCGAGCTGGTGGGTTTCTCCCGCACCGGCGCCCTGGCGCAGGACGAGATGCGGGTGTTCGACGCCCGCTCCTCCGGCTTCTTCCCCGGCGAGGGCTGCGGCTTCGTGGTGCTGATGCGCGAGGAGGACGCCGTGCGCCTCGGCTGCCGGGTGTGGGCGGTGATCCGCGGCTGGGGCCTCTCCTCCGACGGCCACGGCGGCATCAGCCGGCCCGAGGCCGCCGGGCAGCGCATGGCCCTGGGCAGGGCCTACCGCCGCGCCGGCTTCGGCATGGAGACCGTCGGCTACTTCGAGGGGCACGGCACCGGCACCGCGGTGGGCGACGCGGCCGAGCTCGCCGCCCTCTCGGGCGCCCGCCGCGAGGCCGGAGTCCAGGAGGGACCGCCGGCCAATATCGCCAATGTCGCGGTCATTGGCGCCCTGAAGGCCAACATCGGCCACACCAAGGCCGCGGCCGGCGTCGCCGGGCTGATCAAGGCCGCGCTCGCCGTCCATCACCAGATCCTGCCGCCCAACACCGGCTGCGACGAGCCGCACGCCGAGCTCAAGGGCGACGGCGCCGTGCTGCGCGTCCTCGACCAGGGGGAGCCCTGGCCGGCCGGCCGGCCGCTGCGCGCCGCCGTCTCCGCCATGGGTTTCGGCGGCATCAACTCCCACGTCGTGCTCGAAGGCACGGCCGAGGCGACCGAGACGCGCCGCCGCTCGCTCAGCCGCCAGGAGCGGCAGCTCCTCTCCTCCTGGCAGGACGCCGAGCTGCTGCTGCTCACCGGCCCGAACGCCGCCGACCTCGCCGGGCAGGCGGAGCGCCTCGCCGCGGTGGCCGCCCGCGCCTCGCGGGCCGAGCTGGCCGACCTCGCCGCCGAGCTGCGGCGGCGGCTCGTTCCGGGTGCCGCCCGGGCGGCGGTGGTGGCCGCCAAGCCCGCCGAGGCCGCCGACCGCCTGCGCCGCCTCGCCGGCTGGCTGCGGCAGGGCGAGACCTCGCGGCTGGATCTGCGCCACGGCGTCTTCCTGGGCACCGGCCGGCGGGAGCGGCGCATCGGCTTCCTGTTCCCCGGCCAGGGCTCGCCGTCGCACCTCGACGGAGGCCTATTTGGTGGAATCTTGCGCCGCCGCTTCGAAGAGCTGGAGGGGATCTACGGGCCGGCCGCGCTCGATTCGCCGCCGAACGGAGTCGACGCGAACCATACGGCCGTCGCCCAGCCGGCCATCCTCGCCCACACCCTCGCCGGCCTCTGGCTGCTGGACCGCCTCGGCCTGCGCGCCGCCGTCGCGGTGGGCCACAGCCTGGGCGAGATCGCCGCCCTGCAATGGGCCGGCGCCTTCGACGCCGAAGCCGCCCTGAGCCTCGCCCGGGCGCGCGGCCAGGCCATGGCGGACCTGCCCGAAGTCACCGGAGCGATGGCGAGCCTGGGAGCCGATCCCGCCGTGGTCGAGGAGATCCTGGCGGCGGACGGTCCCTGGGGAGCCGTCATCGCCGCCTACAACGGCCCCCGCCGCACGGTGATCTCGGGTCCCGCCGCCGCCGTCGACGCCGCCGCCGAGCGCGCCCGGGACCGCGGCCTGGCCGTGACGCGGCTGCGGGTCTCCCACGCCTTCCACTCCCCCCTGGTGGCGGGCGCGGCTCCCGGCCTCGCGGCGGCGCTCGACGCCCTGGCGCCGCGCCCCTTGAGCCGGGACGTGGCCTCGACGGTCACCGGCGGCTGGCTCGCTCCCGGCGACGACCTGCGGGAGCTGCTGCTCTCCCAGCTCACCTCGCCCGTGCGCTTCACCGAGGCCCTCGCCGCCGCCGCGGAGCGGGTGGACCTGTGGATCGAGGTGGGACCCGGCCGCGCCCTCTCGGAGCTGGCCGGCGAAGCGCTGGTGGCAACCGCCACTCCCGTCATCCCGCTCGACGCGGGCGGCCCCTCCATCGCCGGCCTGCTCAAGGCCGCGGGCGCCGCCTTCGCCCTCGGCACGCCGCTGGATACGGCGGTCCTCTTCGAGGGCCGCTTCACGCGGCCGTTCGATCCCGACCGGGTGCCGAAGTTCCTGATCAACCCATGCGAGCTGGCGCCGGTCCCCTCGGAGGACTCCGTCGAGGCGGTTGGATCGGTCGGATCCTTTGAGCAGGAGGCTCCAGCCCCCGCGGTGGCCCATCACCCCGACCCCGTTCTTCCGGCGAGCGCCCTCGACCTGGTGCGCCGGCTGGTGGCCGAGCGGGCGGAGCTGCCGGCCGAGGCGGTGCGCGACGACAGCCGCCTGCTCTCGGACCTCCATCTCAACTCCATCTCCGTCGGCCAGCTCGTGGTGGAAGCCTCGCGCCGGCTGGGCCTGCGCCCGCCCGCCTCGCCCACCGACTACGCCCGCGCCACCGTCGGCGAGGTCGCCGAGATCCTGGAGCAGCAGGCCGCCCAGGGGGAGGGCGCCGGCCTGGAGGCCGCGCCGCCGGGCGTGGACTCCTGGGTGCGCGCCTTCACCGTCGGCCTCGTTCCCCGCGACCGGCCCCGGGACCGCTCGGCCGCCGCGGACGAGGCGCCGGGGAACTGGACGATCATCGCGCCCGAGGGGCATCCGCTCGCCGCCGCCCTGGCCGGCCGCCTGCCCGGGGACGGCGTCGCCCTGCTGATGCCCATCGAGGTCGAGCGCTGCCACGCCGGGCTGCTGTTGGAAGGCGCCCATGCGGTGCTCGCCGCCCCGCCCACGGTGCGGGTCCTCCTCGTCCACCAGGGCGGCGTCGGCGGCGCCTTCGCCCGCACTCTGCGGCTGGAGATCCCCACCGCCACGGCGTGCATCGTGCGGGTGCCGTTCGCCCATCCCCGGGCCGTGGACTGGGCGGTCGGCGAGATGCTGGCGGCGATCTCCGGCGGCGGCAGCTTCTCGGAAAGCCACTATGACGAGGCGGGCCGGCGCAGCGTGCCGATGCTCCGCCTGCTGGGGCCCGTCGCGCCCGGACCTCTCCCCTTGGGACCGGAGGACGTGCTGCTGGTCACCGGCGGCGGCAAGGGGATCGCGGCCGAATGCGCCCTCGACCTCGCCAAGGCGAGCGGCGCCCGCCTGGCCCTGTTCGGCCGCTCCGCCCCCGAGTCGGACGCCGAGCTGGCGGCCAACCTCGAGCGCATGGCGGCGGCCGGCGTGCGCGCCCTGTACCTCTCGGCCGACGTCGCCGACCCCGTCGCCGTGTTCACGGCCGTGGGCCGCGTGCAGGCGGAGCTGGGACCCGTCACCGCCTTCCTCCACGGCGCCGGCGCCAACTCTCCCCGGCGGATCGCGGACCTCGATGAAGAGGCGCTGACGCGCACCCTGGCCCCCAAGGTGGCGGGGTTCTTCCACGTCCTGGCCGCCATCGATCCCGGCCGCCTGCGGCTGCTGGTCACCTTCGGCTCGATCATCGCCCGCATCGGCCTGGCGGGCGAGGCCGACTACGCCGTGGCCAACGAGTGGCTGGCGCGGGGCACCGAGAACATCGCCCGCGAGCTTCCCGGCTGCCGCTGCCTGGCCCTCGAATGGTCGGTGTGGAGCGGCACCGGCATGGGCGAGCGGCTGGGGACCCTGGAGAGCCTGCGCGCTCAAGGCATCTCCGCCATTCCGGCGGAGACCGGGCTCGCCATGCTGCGCGAGCTGATCCGCCGCCCCCGGATTATGGACGGCGTGGACGGCGCGAACGGCGTCGCGGACCCCGTCGCCGTGGTGGTCACCGGCCGCTTCGGCGAGCCGCCCACCCTGGAGGTCGAGCGCCCGGAGCTGCCGCTGCTGCGCTACCTGGAGAAGGTGCGGGTGCACGTCCCCGGCGTCGAGCTGGTGGTGGACTCCGAGATCTCGGCCGACACCGATCCCCATCTCGCCGATCACGTCTTCCATGGCGAGCCGCTGTTCGCCGCCGTGCTGGGGATGGAGGCGATGGCGCAGGCCGCCATGGCGGTCCTGGGGAAGACTGGAACGGATGACATCCCGGTCTTCGAGGATGTCGTCTTCCAGCGCCCCGTCGCCGTGCCGCCGGGGCGCTCCACCACCATCCGCGTCGCCGCCCTGGTGCGCGAGCCCGGAGTGGTCGAAGTCGTGCTGCGCGACGCCTCGACGGGCTTCGCCGCCGATCACTTCCGCGCCGTCTGCCGCTTCGGCGCCGCCCCCTGCGGGACGGACGAGCCGGCGCCGAGCCTCCTCGCGGCCTTCCGCGGCGAGGCCCGGCTCTCCTTCGAGCCGGAAAAGGATCTCTACGGCGGCGTCCTCTTCCACCAGGGCCGCTTCCGCCGCGTCGAGGGCTACCGCCGTCTGCGGGCCACCGAGTGCCTGGCCGACATCTCGCCGGACGGCTCGACCGCGTGGTTCGGCCGCTACCTGCCGGACCGCCTCATCCTCGGCGATCCGGGGGCGCGCGACGCCGCCATCCACGGCATCCAGGCCTGCATTCCCCACGCCACCCTGCTGCCCACGGGAGTGGACCGCGTGGTGACCCTGGGCCTCGCCGCCGACGTACCCCTGGTGCTCGCCGCCCGCGAGCGCAGCCGCCACGGCGACGACTTCGTCTACGACCTCGAGCTGGTGGACGCTGAAGGGCGGCTGCGCGAGCGCTGGGAGGGCCTGCGGCTCAAGGCCGTCGACCGCATCACGCCGCCCGAGAGCTGGACCTCCACTCTGCTCGGTCCCCACGTCGAGCGCCGGTTGCAGGAGATCCTGCCGGGATCCGGAGTCCGGGTCTCCTTGTCTCCCAACGGCCATGAAGGAAGCCGGAAAGCGGTCTTCAGTCTCTTGGGCGCCGGGGAATCGAGTCACCGCCCCGACGGTAAACCCGAGGCGGCGGGCGGCCAGGTCTCCGTCTCCCACGCCGGCTCGCTGATGCTCGCCGTCGCCCGCAATGCTCCCGGCGTCCGCATCGGGTGCGACCTGGAGCCCGTGGAGGCCCGGCCGGAGGAGATCTGGCGCGGCCTGCTGGGTCCTGACCGCTTCCTGCTCGCCGAGCTGATCGCCCGCGAGCGGGGCGAGAGCCGGGACGCCGCGGCCACGCGCGTCTGGGCGGCGGCGGAGAGCCTCGCCAAGGCTGGCGTCCCACACGGCGCGCCGCTGACCCTGGAGAGCGGCGGCTCCCGTCCTACAGACGGCGACGGCTGGCTGATCCTGCGGTCCGGCGACCTGCGCATCGGCTCCCTGCTGGCGCCCGTGCGCGAGCTGGCCGGACCGGCGGCCCTGGCGGTCCTCATTGATCCCGCCAATCCCGCTGAGATTCCCGCTTGAAGTTCTACGAGTACCGCCACGTGGTGGGCTTCGAGGAGACCAACCTCGTGGGCAACGTCTACTACGTCAACCCCCTGCGCTGGCAGGGGCGCTGCCGTGAGATGTTCCTGCGCGACAACGCTCCGGAGGTCCTGACCGAGCTCGCCGAGGGGCTGGCGCTCGCCACCGTCCGCATCTCGTGCGACTATCTCGCCGAGCTTTTCGCCTTCGACCAGGTGGCCGTGCGCATGCGCCTGGGCGGCGTGACGCAGAACCGCATCACGCTGCTCTTCGAGTACTGGCGATTGCCGGCCAACGGCTCCGATGCCGCCGGGGGTGAGGAGCTGACGGCCCGCGGCGAGCAGGTGGTGGCCTGCATGCGGCGGGAGGGGGACAAGACGGTTCCCACCGCCATCCCGGTCGCGTTGCGCGAAGCCTTGAAGCCTTACGCCTGATGGCCTGATGATCGACACTTGGCTCAACCGCCTCGCCGAGGCGTCCATGGCCCGGCCCCGCCGCGCCATCGCCGCCATGGCCCTCGTCACCCTGGCGATGGCCCCCGGCCTGCTGCGCCTCAAGCTGCGCACCGACGGCCATGCCCTGATGCCGGTCGACGATCCGGCGATCCTCTTCGACGCCGAGGTGCGCGATCACTTCCACCTGCGCGATCCGATCGTCGTCCTCGTCGAGTCCACGCGGCCGGAAGGGATCTACAACCTCGACACGCTGCGCCGGGTGCGCGATCTCTCGGCGGCCCTCGCCCGCCTGCCCGGCGTCGGCCCCGACGAGGTGATGAGCCTCGCCACCGAGCATCGCGACCGGGTCTACCCGGGGACCCTCAACTTCCGGCCCTTCCTCGATCCGCTTCCCGATACGCCGCAGCTCCTGGAGACGCTGCGCGGCGACGTCGCCGCCGCCGCGATCCTCAAGGGCACCCTGGTGTCGGCGGACGGCAAGGCGGCGTCGATCTTCGTCGGCGCCCCCAATTCTTCGGCCAGCGAAGCCAACGCCGACCGCACCGCCCTCTACCGCGCCATCCTGAAGACGGTGAAGCCCTTCGCCTCGCCCGCCGACCGCATCGTCGTGGCCGGCGCGCCGGTCGCCGAATCGCTGCTCGGCACCCACATCCTCGAGGATCTGACGCTTCTCGTGCCGCTCGCCCTGATCGTCATCGCCCTCGCCTGCTGGTGGGGCTGCCGCCGGGTATGGTCGCTCCCCGTGGTGCTGCCGAAGATGGCCGCCTCGCTGATCTGGACCTTCGGCCTCATGGGCTGGCTCGGCGTGCCGGTCTACCTGACCACGGCGGTGCTGCCGGTCGTCCTCATCACCGCTTTCCTGGCCGACGAGCTCCATCTGGTATGGCACTACCAGCAGATCCTCGCCCAGAGGGCGCCGGGGGAGGCGGCTCACATGCCGGCCCTGCGCCGGGCCGTGGCCGAGATGTCGCGGCCCATCGTGCTCGTCTCGCTCACCACCGTCGCCGGCTTCTTCTCCTTCTCCCCCTCGACCATCATCCCGGTGCAGTCCTTCAGCCTGTTCTCCAGCCTGGCCGTCCTCTTCTGCCTGATCTGGACCTTCACCGTGGCCCCGGCGACGCTCGCCCTCATTCCCGGCGAGCGCCTGGTGCGCCGGGGCTCCTCGATCCTCGACGGCCACGTGCTGGTGCGCGTGCTGTCGCCGCTGCTCTCCCGCCGCCGCGCCACCCTGGCGGTGCTCGGCCTCGCGACCCTCGTCCTCGGCTTCGGGCTCGTCCGCCTGCGGGTGCAGGACAGTTGGATCGACGGCTTCGCGGCGAGCAGCCCGTTCCGCACCGCCAACGACGAGGTCAACGCCAAGCTGCTGGGCACCCACGTGCTGCTCGCCCACGTCGCCGTGAAGCCGCCGTCGGGCCAGGTTCCCGAAGCCAACGAACGCAAAGGCCCCCTGCTCGATCCGGCGGCGCTTCAGGCCCTCGGCCGCTTCGAGGACTTCCTGCGCACCCAGCCGAACGTCGGCGGCGTCCTCGGCCCCTACAGCCACCTGGTGACCGTCTCCTATCTCTGGCAGGCGCGCCGGGAGGAGTACCGGCGGCTGCCGGCGCAGCCCGCCGGCGTCGAGCACCTGATCCAGCTCTTCGACGACGCCCGCGGACCGTTGCGCCGCCGGCAGGTGATCGACGACGGCCTCTCCCGTACCGTGGTCTCCATCTACCTCAAGGAGGCGGACTACCGGGGAGTCGCCAAGCTGATGGCGGCCGTCCGCGCCTACGAGCGGGCCCATCTCGCCCCCTTGGGAATGCGGGTCGGTTTCGCGGGCGACGTCGCCGTCAGCCAGGCGATGATCCCGGCGATCGTGCGCACCCAGGTCTACTCGCTGCTGCTGGCCCTGGTGGGCTGCTGGGCGGTGATCGCCCTGCTCTACCGCTCCGCCGTCACCGGCCTGTGGGCCGTGGTGCCCGCCTGCGTCGCGGTGCTCTGGGTCTTCGGGCTCATGGGCTGGCTGAACGTCCCACTCGGGGTCGCCACGTCCATGTTCTGCGCCATCACCCTGGGGATCGGCGTCGACTACGCCATCCATTACGTGGAGCGCTACGGCGTCGCCCAGAAGGCTGGCCATCCCCGGCCGGACCTCAAGGCCCTGGAGGAGACCGGCCCCGCCATCGCCATCGACTCCGGCGCCATCGCCCTGGGTTTCGCCCTGCTCGCCATCTCCCAGGTGCCGGCCAACGAACGTCTGGGATTGCTGGTGGGGATCGCGCTGGTCTCGAGCTCGCTGCTGACCCTGGTGGGCTTGGCCGCGCTGCTGCCGCTGGTTCGCAGAAATTGATGCTGATCCTCGCCCGCACCGCTCTGCGGCGATCTCAAGGCTCAGAGGTGACTTCGCCGGCGGAGGACGCCAGCACGGCCCGGCGCAGCCATCGGCCCGAGCGATCGAGGTCGTGGCAGCGCAGGATCTCCTCCCGCTGCGCCGCGCTCACGACGATGCCACGAGCTTCCAGAACCAGGAGGATGGACTCAGCTTTCCCCCTGGCTTCCCCCTTGGCTTCTCCCTTGGCCTCTCCCTTGGCCTCTGCGACAGCTTCCCGCCTGAGGATCTCCGGGTTGCCCTTGGCGGCCAGGGCCCCGACGACCGCATTGTCGGCGGCCGCAGCATCGAGCAGGGCCGACACCGGCAGCGGCTTCACCAGGCAGGGATCCTCGATCTGCGAGCCCGACTCCAGGAGCCGCCAGGTCTGCCCCTCGGAAGACCACTCGCGCACCCGTCGTTCGCCCTTGACGACGATCGTGAAGATCCGGCGCACCCCCCGGCGGTGCATGCGCACAGCCTTCTCGGTCACGTTCCGCTCGCTCTGCTCCGAGACCACTTCGAAGGCGATCTCCTCCAGGTAGCGGGCACCCGTCGCTGGATCGTTGCCGGCCTTGCGCACGCAGGTGTCGCTGGCGAAGTCCGAGTCCACGTCGTGGCGGGTGAGCAGGTCCGTCGCACCCACGTACCCTGGGGCCAAGTGAGCCTGGACGACGTAGTCAAGCATGAGGTGCTGCGAGGCGTGCGGCTCCTCGGCCGGGAAAGCGATCACCCGATGGCCGCCAATGATCTCCTCTCGCGAGACCTCCGCCTTCACCAGACGGTCGTCGAGTCCGGGAAGGGGACCCCGGCCCGGCAGGTGCCGAGGAGAACTCGAGTAGCCGGGGGCTTTGAGGCTGTAGCCAGGGCGTCGTTCGTCCATGGCATCCATAGTACCAGAGGCCTCGACCGGCAAGACTGCCTCGGCTGGTGGCGTGCTATCGTGGGGCTGCTATGGAAGGGAGCCCGCGTATCTACGAACCGAAAAAGAGAGCCAAGCAGGGCTGATCTCAACCTACGTCGGGCGTCCGGCGGGAGTCGGGGGTAAGGTCGAGACCCAACGGCTGCCACGCCAGCCGCCACCCATCCAGAGCGTCTCCTTGGCCCCGCCATGCTGATCCTCGCCCGCACCGCTCTGCGACGGCCGAAGCTCATCCTCCTCCTCGCGGGTCTCGGCACGGCGGTGCTCATCGCCGGGCTCTTCCGGCTGGAGATCCGCACCGACGGCGGCGCCCTCTATCCGCGGGGAGACGCCATGGTGGAGCGCACGCTCGCCGACCGGCTGCGTTTCGCCGAGCCGCAGCAGGTCATCCTGCTCGCCACCTCGCGCCGGGGCGGACCGCTCCTCGCCTCGCCCGCGGGGTTCCGCTGGATCTCCCGCGTCCATGCCAGCCTCCAGGCCTTGCCGGTCGCCCAGAGCCTCGGCGTGCGCTCTCTCGCCAATCTCGTGGAGCCGCCGGAGGGGAGCACTCTGTCCATTCGCACCTTCTTCGACGAGATTCCCGACGATCCCGCGGCCTTCGCCGCCTTGCTGGCACGCCTCGACCGCTTCCCCGTCGCCCGCGGGCTCTTCCTCTCCCCTGACGGCCGGACGGCGCCGTTCTACTTCTTTCTGGCTCCGGGAGCGGAGAGGCGCCAGGTGATTCGCGAGCTCGAAGCCTGGCGAGCCCGCCAGAGGGACGCCCCCTACGACCTGCGGATCACCGGCCCGGTGGCGGCCGAGGCCGTGCTCGGCGACGTGGTTCTCCGCGACCTCTCCCGGCTGGTGCCGCTGATGATCGCCGCCGTGGCGCTGCTTCTGACCTTCACGCTGCGCACGCCGGGCGGCGTGCTCGTCCCGCTGGCCCAGGTGCTCGCCACCCTGCTGTGGACTCTCGGGCTCATGGGTTGGGCCGGCGTGCCGGTGACGCTGGTGACCACCATCCTGCCGGTGCTGCTGATGGCCATGGCGATGACCGACGAGGTCCACCTCCTCGAACGGATTCACAACCGGCTGGCGGCTGCGCCCGCCGGTCTCGCCCCTCGGGAACGGCTGATCCGCGTCACCGCCGACGCCTTCTCCGACCTCCTGGCACCCCTGGTGCTCACCTCGCTCACCACCGCGTTCGGCTTCTTCTCCTTCGCCGGGTCCACCATGAAGCCGCTGCGCGACTTTGGGCTCTTCGCCGGCACCGGGCTGATTTTCGGCATGCTCTTCACCTTCACCCTCGTGCCCGCGTTGATCGCCACGCTTCCGCCGGCCTGGAACGAGCGCCGGCGGGCCCGCCGCCGCGCGGATTCGGCGATCCCCTCCTGGGAGCGTTTCGTGGCGGCCCGCGCGAGGGCCTTCGCCGTCGCCGGAGCCCTCCTCGTGGCCGCCGCTCTGCCCGGGCTCCTCCGGCTGACCGTCCAGGACTCGTGGATCGACAACTTCGATCCGCGCTCGCCGCTGGTGACCGCCGAGCGGGACTTCAACCGGGGTTTCTGGGGGAGCTATCGCCTGGACGTCGTCTTCGAGGGGGACCGGCGCCGCTTCTGGACGCCGGAGGGGGCGGCCCTGCTCGAAGACCTCGACCGCCTTGCCCGCCGGGCGCCGCACGTGGGCGGCGTCCTCGGCCCTCTGCTGTTCCTGGAGGGTGGGGCTCGCATGCATGGCCACCCGCTGCCGCTCTCGGCCCTGCCGCCCGTCGAGGTCAAGCGGGCCGGGGCCGCCGTCGAGGTCCTCAACCTGCGCCTCGACCTCCGGCAGTACCTGACGGAAGACGCCTCGGCCGCCCGCACCCGCCTCTTCGTGCGCAACGCCGACTTCACCCGCGGCCGGGCGCTGCGCGACTTCCTGACGCCGCGGCTGGCGGCCCTCGCCGCCCGCCATGGCGTCCGCGCTCACCTCTCGGGCGACGTGCCGGCGGGCCTCGCGGTGGTGGAGGCCATTGTCGGCAACCAGCTCAGCTCCATCGGCTGGACGGCGGCGCTGATCGCCGTCACCCTGCTCATCGCCTTCCGCAGCCTGCGCTGGACGGCGGTGGTCATGGCCCCCATCCTCGCCGCCACCCTGCTGCTGTTCGGGGCCCTGGGCTACGCCGGCCTGCCGCTGGGGATCGCCACCAGCATGTTCGCGGCGCTCACTCTCGGCGCCGGCGTCGACTTCGCCCTTCACTACTGCTATGCCTACCGGCGCGAGCGGCGTGCCGGGCGCGATCACGACGGAGCCGTGCTCGCCACCGTGGCGACGGCCGGGCGCGGCGTGCTGTGGAACGCCCTGGTGCTCGCCTTCGGCTTCCTGGTGCTCGCCTTCTCCACCATCAAACCCAATGCCAGCCTGGGCCTGCTGCTGGCGGCGGCCATGGCGGTCTCCTACGGGGCGACGGTGGTGTTCCTGCCGGAGCTGCTGCGGCGCTGGGGACAGAGCTGAAGGGCAGATCGAAGGGAGATGGAGGGGAGAGGAGCCGCCCGTGACAGGCGGCGGCTCCGGTCCTTTCGCTCTACTGGTTGTTGGGCTTGCTGCTGGGAGTATAGGTGCCGTTCACCCGGGCGCCCGGGGTCTTGGCCGCGGCGGAGCTCGACGAGGCCGAGGCGACCGCCACGAAAATGCCGTGGCTGCCCTGGTACTGCTCGTACTTGTCCGTTCCACCGATGGGGAACGTGGGCCGCGAGGGAATGACGCCGATGAAGAGGTTCGAAGAGGCGAGCGTCGTCAGCTCGGGCACGCCGTCGCCGTCACCGTCCACGGGCACGCCGGCCGGAAGGGACTTGATCCCCTTGGCCTTCGGGTCCATGCCGCCCCTGATGCCGCTGAGCGTGAAGTTACCCGCCGTCGCCGACATCTTCAGGTCGCTGCCGTCGCCGCAGACCACGGCGCCGCAGTCGATCGCCGTGCTCTTGCCGTCCGAGTCGGTGAAGACCAGCTTGGGACGCACGTTGAAGCTGGAGTTGAACGTGCCGCCATCGGCGTTGACCATCCGGAACGTCACCGCGCCCGGCTTGACGTCGCTGCGGAACTCGGACAGATAGATGTGCACACCATACGACTTGCCGCCGATGGACACCGGGGCCTCGCCGACCAGGCGGAGCGCCACGATCTCCAGGGGACCGGTGCCGCCGTCGCCGCTGACGTCGACGCCCTTGGAACGCCGCACGATGGTGTCGATCCCATCGAGAGCGCCGGAGCCCAGGGACTCGCCTCTCAGGCTGATCAGCGATTCGCCGTCCACCTTGGCGCCGAAGACTTTTTCAATCGGGAATCCCGCGAGATCGAGCGTGGTCTTGCCACCTCCCGGGGTGGTTAGACCGTCGTCGCCGGGAAGGATCTTCTGCGCGAACGCCGCCGAGGCCATGAGCAGTGCAATGGCGGCCACATACATCCACTTCCTGTTCAACATCGAGAGACTCCTTTCACTGGCCGGGCTTCAAGGTTCGGAAACCCGGTCGTTTCCTCCGATGGGTCGGACACAGCCGATCCCTCACCTGCCTAGACACGGGTAGTAGATAGGCCTATCTAAAAAACCGCACTCACAAAAGAGGGTGCTCGCCCGAGCTCTCGCGGGACAAGACCGGTGGGCGAGGGGGTGACGGAGCTGCGACGGACGATTCCGGAGGGCTCTACTTCCGCCGGCGGGCCTTGGCCGGCGCCTTCTTCGCCGGCTTGCTGGCGAGCTCCTTGCCGATCTCGGAGTTGACCTCGCCTCCCATGAGGATGGCGAAGGCGGTGAAGTAAAACCACACCAGCAGCAGGATGACCGCTCCGAGCGAGCCATAGGCCGTGGTATAGGAGCGGAAATAGACCAGATAGATCCGCAGGCCATAGCAGGCCAGGAGCCAGAGGCCGACGCCGGCCACGCCCCCGGGAGTCACCCAGTGGCGGTTCGCCTTCTTCCCCTGATTGGGAGCGAAGTTGTAGACCATCTCGAAGGAGATCACCAGAAAGAAAAGGATCAGGGGCCAGCGCACGAGGAAGTGCCACACGACATAGAAGGCGATTCCCAATCCGACGCGGTCGGCGAGCGCCTCGCCCACGCTGCGGCCGGAGAAGATGAGGGTCAGAGCGACGACGGCGAGCAGGGAGAAGGCGAGCGTGAGGGCGAGGGCCACGAGCCGCCGCCGCCACCAACGCCGCGTCTCCTTCAATCCATAGGCATGATTGAGCGTCCGCCCGACGGCCAGCATGCCGTTCGAGGCCACCCACAGGGCCGCCACCAGCGACAGGGAGAGCTTGGCGCTGTTGCGGGCCTTCGTGATCTCGTCGAGCGTGCCGTGCAGCAGCCTCGTGACGTCCCGGCTCGGCGTGAAGCGGGCGAGGAGGCGAAAGAGATCCGCCCGTAGCCCCGTGTAGGCGTCGGCATAGCCCAGCAAGGTGGTGAGGAACAGCAGCAGCGGGAAGACGGAAAACAGGAAGAAGTACGCCAGCTCCGCGCAACGCGCCAGCAGCTCGTCCTCATAGACCTGCCGCCACAGCCGGACGGCGAGCTCCCGCCACCCGAGGCCGGCGCGAGTCCAAAGCGTCATGGAGAGCCTTCTCCGCATAGGGGGAGAGTAGCAGGCGGTGATAAAGTTCCTCCCGTTTCGCAGAAGGCAACGAGAGGACCCCAGGGGATGAATCGCCAGCAAGCCGAAGCCAGGATCGCCAAGCTCCAGACCGCGATCCGCCATCACGACTATCTCTATTACGTCGAGGACCGGCCGGAGGTCTCCGACGCGGAGTACGACAAGCAGTATCGCGAGCTCGTCGCCCTCGAGGAGCAGTTTCCCGACCTCGTCAGCGAGGACTCGCCCACCCAGCGCGTGGCCGGCAAGCCGCTCGACAGCTTCCCCACCGTCGAGCACGCCGCGCCCATGCTGTCGCTGGAGTCCGACCAGGACGAGGGGGTCCTGCGCCGTTTCGACGAACGGCTGCGCAAGGGACTGGGACCGGACTTCCCGGTCGAGTACATGCTGGAGCCGAAGCTCGACGGCCTCTCCGTCGAGCTCGTCTACCAGGACGGCGCCCTCCTCCAGGCCTCCACCCGCGGCGACGGCCGCAAGGGCGAGGGGATCACCGCCAACGTCCGCACCATCACCAGCGTCCCCCTGCGCCTACGCGAGGGGCGGCACCCAATCCCCAAGCACCTCGCCGTGCGGGGTGAGATCATCATGCTCTCCCGCACCTTCGACAAGCTCAACGAGCAACTGATCTCCGAGGGCAAGGAGCCGTTCGCCAACCCGCGCAACGCCGCCGCCGGCTCCGTGCGACAGCTAGACCCGCAGATGACCGCCGCCCGCCCCCTTCACCTCTACGTCTACGACATCCTGGCCTCCGATCCGATCCCGGGAATCGACTCGCAGTGGGAGGTCCTCGCCTCGCTGAAAGCCTGGGGCCTGAAGGTCAACGAGCGCATCCGCACGGGCAAGACGCTGGAGGACATCCTCGCCTACCACGCCGGGATCGAGTCGCAGCGCGACGACCTCGGCTACGAGATCGACGGCGTGGTCATCAAGCTCAACGACCTCGCGGCCCGCGAGACCCTGGGCTGGACGGCCCGCCATCCGCGCTGGGCCTTCGCCTACAAGTTCCCGCCGCGCAAGGAGGTCACCCGCATCCTCTCGATCCTCCCCTCGGTCGGGCGGACGGGCGTGGTCACGCCGGTCGCCATCATGCTGCCGGTCGAGCTCGGCGGCGTCACCGTCGCCCGGGCCACGCTGCACAACCGCGAGGAGGTGGCGCGGAAGGACGTGCGCGAGGGCGACCGCGTCCGCGTCCAGCGGGCGGGGGACGTGATCCCCCAGGTCATCGAGAGGATCGACGAGCCGGACCGCGAGCGCGCCCCCGAGTGGCGGATGCCCGCCAACTGCCCCTCCTGCGGCACGGCGCTCCTCGAGCGCGGCCCCTTCACGGTGTGCCCCAACAGCTTCGAGTGCCCGGCCCAGCTCGCCGGCCGCATCGTCCACTTCGCCTCCCGCGACGCCCTGGACATCGAGGGCCTGGGCGACGAGACCGCCAAGATCTTCGTGGCCAAGGAGCTCGTGCATCAGCTCCCCCAGCTCTTCGATCTCAAGGCCGAGCAGCTCATGGAGCTCGAAGGCTTCGCCCAGAAGAGCGCCACGAACCTCGTCAACGCCCTCAAGAAGGCCTCGCACGTCGAGCACCCACGCTTCCTCTACGGGCTGGGCATTCCCGAGGTGGGTGTCGCGGTGGCGCGCGATCTCGCCCGGCACTTCGGCACCTTCGTGGGGCTGCGGGCGGCGGACGAGGCCGCGCTCCAGGAGGTCTCCGGCGTCGGCCCCCGCATGGCCGAGCAGATCACCGCCTTCTTCCGCGAGCCGCACAACGCCGAGGTGCTCGACGCGCTGCTGACGAAAGTCGAATTGATCGAGACCGCGCCCGCCGAGCCGTCCGCCGCGGCCTCGGCGTCCGTATTACCGCTAGCGGGCCAGAAGTGGGTCTTCACCGGCGGCCTGACCCATCTCACCCGCCGCGACGCCCAGGAGAAGATCGAGGCCCTGGGCGCCCGCGCCACCGGTTCCGTGAGCAAGTCCACCACCGTCGTGGTGATCGGCGAGGACGCCGGCTCCAAGGCGGACGACGCTCAGAAGCTGGGGATCAAGACGATGAACGAGGACGAGCTGCTGGCCTTCCTGCGCGGGAACGGGATCGACGTCTGACCTGTTTTCATGGGTGCGGAAGGGCCGGACCGTCCGGCCGCCCCGACAGAAACCGATAAGGGGACTCCCAATGAAGTTTGCCATCGCCGTATTCGCCCTCGCCCTGACCGCGGCCGGGATCGCCCTGGCCGCCGCGCCGGCAAAGGCCGCGAAAGGAACCAGCGAAGTGATCGAAAAGATCGTCAAGACCGACGAAGAGTGGAAGAAGATCCTTACCCCCGAGCAATACAACGTGCTAAGGCACGAGGGCACGGAGCGGGCCTTCACCAGCCCGCTCAACAAGATCCACGAGAAAGGCGTCTTCGTCTGCGCCGCCTGCGGCCTGACGCTCTTCTCCTCGGACGCCAAGTTCGACTCCGGCACCGGCTGGCCGAGCTTCTTCGCGCCGATCGACCCGGCGCACGTCACCACCAAGACCGACCGCAGCTTCTTCATGGACCGCACCGAGGTCCGCTGCGCCCGCTGCGGCGGCCACCTCGGCCACGTCTTCCCCGACGGCCCCAAGCCCACCGGCCTGCGCTACTGCATGAACGGCGTAGCGATGAAGTTCGAGCCGGCGAAGTAAGACCGCCCCAGACGCCCCACGGGCCACCCCGTGGGGCGTCTTACCTCGGAGGGGTACCCGCCATCGCCAACCCCGCCGCCCGCCACGCCTCCAGCCCCTCGCGCAGCCACAGCAGATGGGTAAACCCGGCCCGCGCCAGCTTGGCCGCCGCGTCGCGGCTGCGGATGCACCCCCGACCGTAGCAGTAGAGGACCACCGGCGCCCGCGACGCCTTGGCCTGGGGCCACTTCTCCTCCACCACCTTGTCGAGGGTCGAGTCCTCCGAGTAGGCGGGGAAGTTGAAGGACCCGGGAATGTGGTCGAGCCTGAAGTCGTACGCCTCCCGCAGATCGAGCACCACCACGGATTGAGCCACCTTGTCCGGCAGGCCGGGATTTTCCGCCTCCAGCAGGCGGCTGACCTCCGGCGCTCCCACGATGTGCACCACCGGGTTCGCCGGATCTTTGGACCACTCGCCGAAACCTCCGGGGAAAACGCGCACGGGGATTCCCGCGCTTCGCAGCAGCAAATACCCGAGCCCGGGCTGGAGGTCCGCCGGCCCATTTCCATAGAGCACGAATTCGGCTTTGGGATCGATCTTCGTCACCTCGCGAGGACCCAGCGTCCGGAGCGTCGTCCACATCGCGCCGGCCGCTCGGCGGTCCTCGGGGTGCCAGCGCCGAAAATCGAACGGCAGGGCGCGGGGAACGTGCCCCGCCGCGAAGCGCTCCGGCGCTTCGTACTCTTTTTCCATCCAGATCCCTTCATCCCGGAGATCGAGAATCTCCACCCCTTTGTCCCCGAGCCGCGCCCGCATCCACGCCACGTCCGCGCCAGCCGATTCCGAAGCGCCCGCCGTGAAAGCCCGCGCTATCCGCGTCGGAGGGCCCCCCTCCATCTTTCCGTTCGCCTTCCCTTCTAGCACCCTCACATTTTTTAGTCCCGCCCACTCCAGCAACCAGAACGCCTCCCCCACCGCGGCGCCGTCCTCGCCGGTCACCACTACCGTCTCATCTCCGGCAAGCCCGGCCTTCCCGAGCTCCCGCTGCACGCAATCCACCCCAGATGCCACACACTCCGGCGCCACCGCGAGCCGCACCGCCCCCGGCAGATGCCCGGCCGCGAAGGCAGCCTCCGGCCGAATGTCGACCGGGACGGCCTTGTGCTTGACGAGCCAAGCCTGCGTAACCAGAATCTGATCCCCCGGGAATTGGACGGAGGGAAGGAGGACAAGGAATAAGAGAAGCTTATTCATGGATGTGCATTCCTTATCATTGAAGGATTCTTTGAAGATGAGGATAGCGCAGGGCACGAATCCTGAAGAGGTAGCCAGCACCGGATTTTCCTGGACTATCGGGGACAGAAGCCCAGATTTAGGGACAAACTCAGGCAATTAGGGACAAACACATTGAATTAGGGACACGAACCGAGAAAACGGGACTTTCTCGGAAATTCGGGGACACCATCTCGATAAAGCGGGACAATCTCAGAGATTCGGGGACATTCAGCCAGAAAGGGGGACATTTCTATTGTTTTAGGGACATTTACACAGATTCCGGGACATGGAGCGTGAAGGAATCTGGATTCGCGCCGAAAAACCAGGAACTGCGCGGGTGGTGTAACCCGGCGCCCCTTCCCTTCGTATCTGTCTTCAGGGAGGTGCCATGACCTGTAAGTGCATCCGTTCTCGCCTGCTCGCCGCATTCCTGATCCTCGCCCCGCTGAACGCCTCCGCCGCCGCTCCGCCGCCCCAGACCGCGAAGGTCTCCACTTTCGGCAAGTACTCGGGCTACTCCGAGGCCGTCTACGACGGCTGGGTCCGCACCTCGCGCTATGTGACGACGCGGGATGGAACGCGACTGGCGGTCGATGTCTTCCGGCCCACGCGGCACGGCACGGTGGCCACGGAGAAGCTGCCGGTGGTCTGGACGCACCATCGCTACCAACGGGCCCAGAGGGAGAAAGGGAAGGTGTACACGATCGTGGACTCCTTCCCATGGCTTAAAGACGTGCTCCGGCATGGCTACGTGGTGGCCGCCGTCGACGCGCGGGGGAGCGGCGCGTCATTCGGCAAATTCGAGGGGATGTTCAGCACCCACGAAACGGACGATGCCTACGACGTCACCGAGTGGCTGGGGACGCAGCCATGGTCCAACGGCAAGGTCGGGATGTACGGGCGGTCCTACCTGTCGTTCACCCAATACCTCGCCGCCAGCCGCAAGCCGCCCCATCTCAAGGCCATCTTCCCCGAGGTCGGCGGGACGGACATGTACGAGTTGCTCTATCGCGGCGGCATCTATCACGGCCCATTCATCGAGATGTGGAGCAAGATCGTGCGAGAACTGGACGTCGACAAACCGGCTCTCCCCGTGGACGAGGACAAGAATGGCGCTCTGCTCAAAGCCGCGGTCGAGCAGCACAAGGCCAATCGCAACGCGGCCGACCTCTACGCGGCCCTGCCCTTTCGCGACAGCGCCGACAAAGCGTCCAGGGTGCAGGTCTTCCGCGATTGGACACCCATCACCTTTCTGAAAGAGATCCAGGAGTCGAAGGTCCCCACCTATCTTCTCGACGGCTGGTACGACCGCTACGTGCGGGATGAAGCGATCCTCTTCAACAACCTGGACAATCCGAAGCGGCTCACGATCGGGCCGTGGACTCACACGCAGGAAGACGGCCTCGACTTCGGCGCGGAGCACCTGCGGTGGTGGGATTACTGGCTCAAGGGAATCGACAACGGCATCATGAAAGAAGATCCCGTCCACTATTTCGTAATTGGAGCACCGAAGGGCAGGGAGTGGCGGTCCGCGAGGGCGTGGCCGCTGCCCACGGAGCGGCGGACGAAGTACTGGCTTGGAGCGAAAGCCCTGGCCACGGCGGCACCCTCGGAACAGGGCGCGAAGGACGAATTCACTGTGGACTACTCGGCCGAAGTCTCGCCCGATCCGCGGTGGACCCTCGGGCACACCTTTCCGGAGCTTTCCGCCCACGACTCCAAGGGGCTCACCTGGACGACCCCTCCGCTCTCCGGCGCCGTGGAAGTGACCGGCCATCCGGTGGCCCACCTCTGGGTCTCGTCCTCGGCACCGGACGCCGACGTCTTCGTCTATCTGGAGGACGTCAATGAAAAGGGCGAGTCGCACTACGTCAGCGAGGGCATGCTCCGCGCCTCGAACCGCGCCACCGCCGACCCCGGCTATAACCTACTCGGGCTCCCCTATCACCAGGGCCTCAAGGCCGACCAGGCGCCACTGACTCCCGGGGAGCCCGTCGAGTTGGTAATCGACCTCTACCCCACCTCAACCCTCTTCGCCCCGGGGCACCGCATCCGCGTCACCGTGACCGGCGCCGACAAGGCCAACGCCCGAACCCCGCAACAGACACCGCCGCCCCGATTGACCGTGTGGCGGGAGGCGGGGCGGGCGTCGTGGGTGGATCTGCCGGTGATTCCGGCGGGGAGGTAGGTGCCCCGGAACAGCAGGTCGATGTCTACGCCTTCATCGAGACCCGGTCCTGGAACCCGTTATCCTATTCGCAGAAGATCGACGACGTGCACCCGCAAGTGTTGAAGCAGGTGTTGCGTCCGATCCGCCCTGAATGACGTACGTGGGAGGGTTCGCCCCCCCGGCCACCTCGCGCACGCTGGCGTCCGCGAGATACCGCAAAGTCTCCCGGCCTAGCCCGGCCTAGCCCGAGCTTCTTCTGGGCCTCTTCTTCATGAGTTGATCATCATTCGCGCTTGAACTATAACAGGGTGGACGCTTCGGCCTGCCGCTCACAACGGTTGCCCCTTTTCGTCCCGGACCACGCTAGGATACCCAGAGTTGGCAGCGGGGCATAGGGTCAGAGTTGGTCGCCCCGACGACGCGGCGTCCATTGCGGCAACCCTGGGAGACCGAGGATCTTGGGAAAGAGTCGTTCCGAACAGATGGCAAGCATTCGTAGCCGAGATACTTCCCCTGAGAGAGTCCTCAGGAGATCTCTTTGGCGTGCTGGTCTTAGGTACCGAATCCATTACAAGACGCCCGCAGGGCGTCCTGACGTGGTTCTCATTCGACCGAAAGTCGCTGTGTTTGTAGATGGCTGTCAATGGCACGGGTGCCCGGAGCACTATGTCAGACCGCGGACAAACTCTACCTTTTGGAGAGACAAGCTTCGCGTCAATGTAGTCAGGGATATAAAGCAGACAGCGGCCCTGAAGCAATCGGGATGGAAGGTGCTTCGATTCTGGGAACATGATGTCTTCGAAAATCTTAATGATGTAGTCCAAAGGGTTGTTAGCTCCGCTTTAGAGAGAGAGGATGTCCCCAAGGATGCTTGGCGCGTAATCGCGGTGGAGATCCTAGATGATCTCGGGACGCTTGAGCGGCGTCATCTGATTTCGATGGATGAGCCTCCAAAAGAATGTTCGGTCGTGAGGCCGCGCACCACCTCCAAATGGAAGAGGCCCAAATCTGCTATGGAACAATCCAAATGAAGACACGCCAGACACAAAGGGCCGACAGGATTGCCCGAAAGCTTGAACGTATCGCGAGAGGCGAAGCCCCAAGAGTCCTTGACCTGTTTTCCGGCTGCGGAGGGTTAATGCTTGGATTTCACCGAGCTGGCTGCACAAGTATCGGTGGAATGGATATAGATCCTACGGCATCCCTTTCCTACGCTCTTAACTTCCATGCAGGAGAGAGGGAGGAGCTTCTCAAAGCTCATGCCCGCTCCAAAGATTTAACAAAAATTCATCCAGCGGAATTAATGATTGATCTTGGTTATAAGGAAACCGATGGTGCCGTCGACATCCTTGTCGGTGGCCCCCCTTGTCCATCCTTCACACGCATAGGTCGCGCAAAGCTGCGAGAAGTCCAAGAGCATCCAGAGGCCTTCCGTCAGGATCCGCGCTCTCAGCTCTATCTCCCCTATTTGGAATATGCAACCGAACTAGCTCCGATTGCTGTTCTTATGGAGAATGTACCCGACTTTCTCAACTGGGGCGGCCATAATCTTGCCGAGGAAATTTGCGAGGTTTTGGAAGACTTGGGATATATATGCGCTTATACTCTCTTGAACGCTGCGAATCATGGTGTGCCACAGATGAGAGAGCGCATGTTCCTCATGGCCATCCACGAATTAGCGGGGCAGGAACCGTCTTTTCCCACACCAACAAGATTGGTCAAGTTCCCAACCGGCTACGAAGGGTCGAGAGATGTGGCACTGAAGAACCTGAGGACGCTTCCCCTTTTTCGCCATCAAATCCGTTACGTGGCGCCACCTCAAGCACCGAAGGACGCTCCTGCCCCAGTTACAGTTGAGCAAGCAATTGGTGACCTCCCTCTCCTCACAGCGCACTTGGAAGGCAAAGATCGGCGCGGGGCAAGGCGGTTTGATAAAGCCCTGAGTTATAGAGAAGTTAGACCCATCTCTGCCTACATGAGAGAAATGCGCGAGTGGCCAAGTTTCGAAGGAGACGGACTTATATGGGATCATGTCACTCGCTGCCTAACCAATCGCGATTATAGGATTTTTCGGATGATGCAACCAGGAGACGAATACCCTGCGGCTTTTGCCATTGCAGAGACGTTGCTTGAGGCGGAGATGGTGAGACTAGGCCGGAGAGGCGAGCGCCCCGGCCTAAAAACGGCAGCCTACAAGGAGCTCCGCTCAGCGTTTGTTCCTCCTTATGATCCAACCAAGTTTCCGAACAAATGGCGCAAGATGGAGAGGGACAAGCCGGCGCGGACCCTCATGGCTCACCTCGGCAAGGATTCATATACACATATCCACTATGATTCCTCTCAGGCAAGGGTCCTCTCCGTGAGAGAGGCGGCTCGTCTGCAGTCTTTCCCTGATGGATTTCGCTTTTCAGGTACCATGAATCCTGCTTTCCGACAGATCGGCAACGCGGTTCCGCCACTATTGGCCCTTAGCATTGCGAACAAAATGCTGGAGTCTATTGGCGCCGCGAGTGAACTGTGCTCGATTTTTCAAACTCAAACCGGCTGACAGGAGGCGCGTCATGCGAAAATTAGCTGCCAAACGACTTACGGCCTCGGATTTAACGCTTTTTGAGTGGCACTTCCGTCACCGGCCGGCAGGCAACCAAAAAGCCATTAACTTAAATGCAGACACGTTCATTGATCGACTCTATCCATCTCTACCAGAAATCGCCCAGGAGCAAGGCGGCAAGCTTCCTTTAGACCTTTATATTTATGGACCAGGACTCTTCGGGCTCGACAATCGGCAACGAAAAATTATGAAACTAGGGTCTTACAAGAATTGGCGACTTGACGGAGAGGTCATAACTGAAAAACTGGACGAGCCAAGCCGCTATAGCGTACTTGCTCCTGGAGATATCGCGATTTTTGAGTTTTTTGGAATCCCCGTACCTTCTGCGGCAAAAATGGTGCTTCTAGCCAGAGCGTCCGAAACTGACCTCGGCCTAATCGGGTTCTTCGAATCCATTCTTGGGGCTAAGAGCATGATCCAGCTAAGCGACCGGGACCTTGATCATGCCTTCCAAAGCGTCGCCACCCTTCCTGATGGGCATCCAATCCGAGAACTTGAAATCGCTGCAGCCATTGAAGATGCGGCGCTGGGAGGATTTCAGGGCATTGAGCGGCTTCGCCGACGATCTAGCGAACAATTCGTCTCGCAAGAGGAAATTCTCCGAGCCCGGCGGTATATGGAGGAGATCGGGAGGCAAGGAGAGGAACTCTTGAGTCAGTACTTTGACGAATTGCTTGCCACGGGACAGCTAGGAAGCTATGAGTGGATCTCAGCAAACAATGCCATATCACCTTACGATTTCCAGATTACCGATAAAACTGGCGAGGCAATTTCGATCGACGTGAAGACCACGTCAGGAGAATTCGAAAGACCCTTGCATATTTCTTTATCTGAATTGCGACAGATGCGAGATGGGCACTCTACATATGATCTCTATCGTGTCTACGATATCAACCCTGAAGGTGCAAGATTAAGGATTGCGAGAAATTTGCGAGACTTTGCCACGACTGTGCTTAGCAGCCTGGAGCACCTTCCTCAAGGTGTCCGGGCAGACAGCGTTTCGGTTCTACCCTCTGTACTGCCATTTGGCGAGGAAAATGCTCTACGGTGGGCCGACTCACCTACTGCTCAATAAATCTAGTCACACTTCTGAGTCAATTGGACAAGAGATGAAGGATTGGGAAAATTAGCTCGCCAAAGAGCGCGAGTAGATAGGACAGTGTCTTGGATGGATCTGCCGGTAATTCCGGCGGAGAAGTAGCCGGCTCGGAGGAGCCGATCCTCAGGAGGCCTTCATCAACACGTGCTCGGCCATTGACTCGGACTCAGGGATGGGCAATCCGTCTTCCCTGAGTCCCTCGATATGCAACTTGATCGCCTCGTTACATATTGGCCTCGACCTCTTCTCTGGTCTCTCCCGTTGCCACACAACCGGGAAGGTCGGGTGAGTACGCGGAGAAGTTGCCTCGCGCACGCTCGATCACGATTAGGAATTTGTGCATGCTATCGGCCTGTCACTCCGTCAAATCCGGCTCGCCATACCGCTCCAGAATGGCCTTGCGTACCTGATTGCGCACCGCATCAGGCGATCGGTTGAGAAGTTCGCGAGCCGACCGTTGAGCCGACACTTTGGGTTGATCGATGCCCATGAGCGCCGCCGCGGCCACTTGGGTCAGCCGTCTCCGCTGGATGACCTGCCGAATATGACTGGCCAACTGAGCCTTCGTGAGCTCCTCCTCAGGCTCTGCAAAGCCTAGGTCGGCAAATACATTGCCACTGCCCGGAGTCACCGAGATGTCGGGCTCTTGCTTCTTACCCATTGCTCATAATCCTCCCTGGCACGTTTGAGTCGCTGTTCGACCAGGCCCAAGTCAGGTTTCGGAAAGGCGATGCCATGTTTCGAGCATCGAATCCAGCCCAGTCTACTCCCCAGAGGCGACAAGGAGGAACGCCAGGATGCTGTCCTAATAGGCTGAGTCCGGCGAGCAACCCAGGGTAGTCCAGCTCCGCCATTGAGTTGAAGGACCGAGTTGGCTATTCTAGCCAAATGAAGAGAGCTACACTGACCGACACCAAGAACAACCTGAGCGCGCTCGTCGACCAAGTACAGCACGGCGAGACGATCCACATTCTCGACCGGGGCCGGCCAGTGGCCCGCTTGGAGTCCGTTCGTGGAGAGGGAGACGACCCCGAGCGGCAGCTTGCTCGTCTGGAGCGCCAAGGGCTTCTGCGCCGGGCCTCCACTCCGCTCCCGCGGGAGATCCTGATGCCGCCGCCGAAGCCGGCCGAGAGCGCAAGCGCTCTAGCAGCCCTTCTTGATGAGCGGCGAACCGGACGGTGAAGCTCTGGGACAGTTCGGCCTCCCCTGCCCGGCCGACCCTCACGAGGCATTCATCAAGACATACTCGGCCGTCGACTCGGACTCAGGGATAGGCAAACCGTCTTCCCTGAGTCCCTCGATATGCAACTTGATCGCCTCGTACATGTTGGCCTCGACCTCTTCCCTTATCTCCCCTGTTGCCAAGCACCCGGTAAGGTCGGGTGAGTACGCGGAGAAGTTCCCGGGCGCCCGCTCGATCACGACTAGAAACTTGTACATGCTATCGACCCCATCACTCCGTCAAATCCGGCTCGCCATACCGCTCCAGAATGGCCTTGCGCACCCGATCGCGCAGGTCGATGCCGGCGTGCCAGCCGGTGCCCTCGGGATGGACGGGGGGACACACGGTCACCGTCACCTTGCCGCGACGGATCAGCCATTCGCCGCCTCGTAGGATGGAACGGGTGCCTCTCATCACCACCGGGACGACCGGCACGCCGGCGTCCACCGCCACGGCGAAGGTGCCCATGCGGAAGGGGAGGAGGCCCGGGTAGCGGCGGAAGGTGCCTTCCGGGAAGATCGCCAGCGACTCGCCGGCCGCGATGGCGTCGAGCGCCTTGTGCGTCTCTCCCGCGCTCTGGACGGTGTCGAAACGCTCGACGAAGAGGGCCCCCAGCCGCCGCAGAAAGGTGGCCGAGATGAAGTTCCCTTCCAGCTCCCGCTTCACGACGAACGAGACGTCCGGCGGCAGCAGCGCGGCGAGCACCATGCCATCGAGGTAGCTCGAATGATTGGAGGCCACGATCCGCGGCCCGGTCATCTTCAGATTTTCAATGCCTTCGAGACGGAGCGGAATGCCGACGCCCGCGAAGAGGATTCGCCCCACTCCCCGCGCCACGCGGCGCCGGCGGGCGAGCCCCGGCGTCAACACCACCGCGAGCCAACCCGGCACGGCGATCAGAGCCAGGACGCCATAGGCCCACAGCGCGTAGAGCCCTGCTCCCAGCGCACGGACGCGACGGGCCGCCTGCGCCCTCACGCCCGAGAGCGCCAGCCGGGCGATCTGCCAGCCGAGCGCTCCGCCGCCCTGCCCCACCTTGCCGGATTCATAGAGCTCCCGCGCCGAGGAGCGCCGGATCTTGCCGCTGGAGGTCTTGGGCACGCCGTGCGCCGGCACTAGGGCCACCACGTCGGCGGGCGCGCCCAGGAGATCGACCGTCACGTCCTGCACGGCCTGACGCAGCGTCTCCAGCGCGGCGGCGTCCCGCTCGCGCGTCTCGGCCATGACGACCAGACGCTCGGTGCCCGTCTTCGGATCGGGGCTGCCGAACACCGCCACGCAGCCTTTGCGGATGCCCGGCACCTCGCCCACCGCTCCTTCGAGCTCGTGGGGGTAGAGGTTGCGCCCGCCGCGGATGATGATGTCCTTCACGCGGCCGGTGATGTAGACCTCGCCGGCCGCCACGTAAGCGCGGTCGCCCGAGTCCCGCCACTCGCCGTGCACCAGCTTGGCCGTCGCCTCCGGGTTCTTGAAGTAGCCGGCGCTGGCCGAAGGTCCCTTGAACTCCAACCGCCCCTCGCGGCGCTCCTCCACTTCGTGGCCGCCCTCGTCGACGATGCGAAGCTCGTGGCCGGAGAGGGGAACTCCGCAGGAGACGAAGCGCAGCGCATGCGGATCGTCCTCGCTCACGGGCACCGCCTGGCCAGTGCTCTGGAAGACCTCGCGGTCCACCACGTCGATCAACGGCGGCCGGCCCAAGGGCGGGAAGGCGACGGCGAGGGAGCTTTCGGCCAGGCCGTAGACGGGCGAAAGAGCGCCCGGATTGAAACCGTAGGGTGTGAAGCGGTCGATGAAGCGCCGCACGGCCTCGGGGCTCACCGGCTCGGCGCCGTTGAGCGCCATGCGCCAGGAGGAGAGGTCGAGCCCCTCGATCTGCTTGTCGGGAATCTTGTTGACGCACAGCTCGTAGGCAAAGTTCGGGGCCGCGGAGAGCGTGCCGCGATGGTTCTGGATCTCCCGCAGCCAGCGCGAGGGACGGGCCAGGAAGGTCAGCGGCGACATCAGGACCAGGGGGACGCCGAAGTAGAGGCTCCCCATCCAGCAGCCGATCAAGCCCATGTCGTGGTAGAGCGGCAGCCAGCTCACGATCACGTCGTCCGGCCGCACGTCGGCGCCCTTCTGAATGGCGCGCAGGTTGGCCAACAGGTTGGCGTGCGTGAGCATCACGCCCTTGGGATTGCCGGTGCTGCCCGAGGTGAACTGCAGGAAGGCGAGATCGCTCTCCTTCACGTTGACCGCCGGCCTCACGAAAGCGGTTTCGTTCGCCACCGAAAGCTCGGCGACGGTGACCACCTTGCGCAGCACGGGGAGCTGGGCGCGCAGCAGGCGGGCGAGGGTGAGCACCTCGTCGAAGGTGATGAGCACTTCGGCCCCGGCAGTCTGGAGGATTCCCGCCTGCCGGCGCAGATGGTCCTCGACCTGGCTGCGCCGGGCCGGCGGATAGAGGGGCACGGGAACGCCGCCCGCGAGTTGGACGCCGAAGAACGCCGCGAAGTATTCGAGGCCGGTGGGAAGCATGATTCCCACCGCCTGGCCGGGCGCCACGTCGAGGCGGGCGAGACCGGAGGCCACGGCCCGCGAGCGGGCGAGGAGACCGGCGTAGGTCAGCTCCTGGGGGGCGCCGTCGCCCGGCAGGTAGAGGACGTGCCGGCGCTCCGGATCGCGCTGGGCGTGCCACTCCAGCACCTCGACGAGGGTGCGGGTGCGGTCTGGGGCCGCCTCGGCGGCGGCCAGCGGCTCGACGATCTGGAAGGCCGCGCTCTCGCCGCCGGAAGGGTGACCGGAGAGCAGGGCCTGGAGGAGGTCGCGGGGAGTCTCGGCCGAGGCCAGAACCTCCTCCGGCAAGCGGACGCCGAAGCTCTTCTCCAGGCGGCCCAGCAGCTCGACGCGGCCCAGGCTGTCCAGCCCGAGGTCGCGCTCCAGAGAGGATTCAAGGGAGAGAGAACCGCTGCGGCGACTCGGCTGAAGCTCGCGGGCGAGCGTCTCGGCGATCTCCAGCACCGCCTCCGGGGAAGGAGGCTCGGCAGTCGCGGCTGGGATGGGTTCCGAAAGCATGGCGAAGCTTTCACGGTATCCGGGACCGAGGGGAAAGACAAGGGCGGGGCAGAGGAAGACCCCTCATCACCCCAACCGGGGGCTTCAACGTCCCCCGTGCGCCACATCGTTACATCCCACCCTGAAGGCCCTCACCCCTTCAGTGGTTCAACGGAAACTCATTGATCCAATGGAATCCCCGGCTGATGAGCAGGAAATCGGAGGTGTCGGCCCGCTTCAGCGTCGCCCGGATCTTCTTGCCGTCGAACGTCCCCTCCATGGCCACCAGGTCCGGCGCGGTCTGCGTGTAGGTGAGGGTGGCCTTCCACTTCGGGTCTTCGACTTTGGTCAGGTTCAGGACGTTGCTCTTCGGTGCCTGCTTGAAGAGGAAGCGGCGGCGGGAGTCGCTCATCGCCTGGATCGCCATGCGGATGGGACGGTCGAAGATCACCCGACGCCAGCGGAAGGGATCCGTGATCAGCGGCGGCAGCACCTGCCCGTCGGCCTCGAACGTTTCGACGTTCCAGACGCCGTAGAGCGGCGCCCGCGGCGCCAGGTCGCCGTAGGTCGTGCGCCCGGCCCAGCCCCGGTTCAGCGCCAGCCAGGCGAGCCAGACGATCAGGAGTGTCCGCAGCACGAGCGCGCCCTGGTTCAGCCGCTTCCGTTGAAACAGGGGCGGTAACGCGAGGGGCTCTACCGGGCGGTTGAGCACCAGGAAGTTCGCCAGCCGGCGCAGCTCGGGAAGGCAGAGGAAGACCGCCATGGCGAGCAGGTGCAGCGAGTACAGCTTCACCGGCACGTCGTAGCTGAAGTTGAGTATCACGATGTTGCTCAGCACGGCGATGCTCAACAGGGCACCCAGCAGCGTGGTGCGCCGCACGGCGAGGAACACGCCGCCGAGGAACTCACAAAGCCCGGTGAAGATGTTGTAGGGCTGGGAAGAGCCCATGAAAATCCACAGCAGCCCCATGGGCGATAGGTCGCCGACCGGCTGCACGAGCCGGTCGAGCGTCGGGCTTGGGAACTGGGACTTGATGATCTTCACCCCGCCATACGAGATCATCGCCGCCGCGAGCGAGAAGCGGACGTAGATCCGCAGCCAGCCATAGAGCCGCGTATATTGCGTGCGCCGCCGGTCGAGCACCGTCCAGACGAGCGCCGCCATAGCCGCGATCGCCGCCAGAAGCAAAATCTGGATGTAGTTGTAGGTCGTGTCGCCGCTGCCATTGGGGCGGACGGTGACGTCGAGTTGAAACAGGTGTTTGCCGGTCCAGGTTATCGCCCAGGTCCAGAACTGGTCGTAGAATCCCAGCCACTCGGCGACATAAGGCAGCACGTTCAAAGGAAACGGAAAGTTGTAGAGCACCAGATAGACAAGGGAAAATCGGAAGAAGGACCGATTCACCGGGTGCCAGGCCACAGGCTGCGGATCGATGGTGGACGCCTGGGGTTCCATCCTCGTCTCCGTTGGATTGTCGCGGGAAACGTTCAATCGATGCCGGTGAGCACCAGCTTGCCGATCGTGCGCCCGGACTCGATTTTGGCGTGGGCTCGCCGCAGGTTCTCGGCGTTCAGGGGGCCGAGGTTTTCGCGCAACGTCGAGCGCAGCGTGCCGTTCTCATAGAGATCGGCCGCCGTGTTCAGGATGTCGTGCTGAGCCTGCATGTCGGGCGTCTGGAAACTGGAGCGGGTGAACATCAGCTCCCAGCAGAAGGCCACGCTCTTGGGCATGAAAAGGCTCATGGGCAGCGGCGCGTTGTCCTTCGCTCCCACGATGCAGCCGATCTTGCCCTGCGGCTTGATGACGTCGGCCATGTTCTGCATGTGTTTTTCCGTGCTGTTGAAGCAGAGGATATAGTCGACCAGCGGCTCGCCGAGCTTCTTGAGCTGATCGCCGAATGGCATTCGGTGATCGACGATCTCTTCCGCTCCCAGCGACAGGCACCACTCCACGGACTCGACGTGGGAGGCCGTAGCCAGCACCCTCAAGCCCGCCAGCTTTCTCGCGATTTGAATGGCGATCGAGCCGACGCCCCCGGCGCCGCCGATGATCAGCACCGTGGCCTTGGGCGCCTTCCCCTCGCTGTCCGTGGCCCCGTCCGCGCGCGGCACCGCCATGCGGTCGAAGAGGAGCTCCCAGGCCGTGAGCGTGGTGAGCGGCATGGCCGCCGCCTCCTCGAAGGACAGATTGAGCGGCTTGCGGCCCACGATCCGCTCGTCGACCAGGTGGTACTCGCTGTCGCATCCCGGCCGTACATTGCTGCCGGCGTAGAAGACCTCGGCGCCAGGAGAGAACAGGGAAGCTCCCTCACCCACGGCCTCGACGACGCCCGCCGCGTCCCAACCGAGAATGCGGGCTTGGGTCTCCACCCCTTCCTTGGGAGACCGCACCTTCGTATCGACCGGGTTGACGGAGACGGCCTTGACCCGCACCAGCAGGTCCCGGCCCCGGGCCTCCGGCTTGGGAACCTCGACGTCCACGAGGCTTTCGGGATTCTCGATGGGCAGATATCTGTAAAGTCCGACGGCGCGCATGATGGGAGAAAGTCTATCGCAGGCGAGGCAGGACAGGCAGCCTTGCCGGATCTCCCCTTGACCGGCCGGCCGCCGGCCCGCAAGATACTTGCCGAGCCAGCCCCAGTCATGCCCGAGATTTCGCCAGAAGTTCAGGAGTCCGCCGACCGTGTGACGGCCCGGCGCGCCCTGGTGGGTGTCGCCAGCTACCCTCTGGTGGTGGCGGTTCTCGGCATGGCGGCGGGCCTGCCGCAGCGCAACCCCTACCTGTTCACCGCCCTCGCCGGCTCCATCCTGGCCTTGGCCGGGCTTCGTCTGTTTCTGGTGCGGCGGTTCAACCCGATCTACCGCGAACGGCCCCGTCTCTGGCGGACCGCCTTCTACAGCGCGCTGATTCTCAATGCGCTGGTCCTCAGCGGTACCTTCGTCGCGGCCATCCAGAGCTTCGGGTCCCGGCTGGAGTCGTTTTTCGTCTTTACCGTCGCGGCGGTCATCTCGAGCATGGCGGTCATCCTCTACTCCCATGCCTTGCGGGTGGTCATCCTCTTCGTCGTCGTCCTGATGACGCCGGTGCTCTTCGTCTTCAGCGGCATGGGGGGCTCGGAGTCCTGGCGCCCGAGCCTCTGGGAGTACGTCTGCCTGGTCGTCTTCTTCGGCTATCTCTTCCTGCTGGCGGTGCAGCTTCACCGGGAACGCTGGGAGGCGCTCCATGGCTCCCATCTCCTGGCCATCCGTGCCGCCGAGCTGGAGCGGGCCCGCAACGAGCTCGACCGGGTCCGTGACGGGTTGGAGCGGCTGGTCGACGAGCGCACGCAGGAGCTGCGCAAGGTGAGCGAGGACTACCGCCGGATCTTCGACAATGCGCACGATCCCATTTTCATCTTCCGGCCCGCGGACGAGGTGGTGCTCAACGTCAATCGCCGGGCGTGCGAGATCTATGGTTTCAGCCGCGAAGAGCTGGTAGGCATGTCACTCATCGACATCTCGGAGAACGTCGATCGAGGGCGCGACCAGGTGGCCCAGACGATGTCGCAGGGGGTTTTCTACAACTTCGAGAGCGTCCAGTTCCGCAAGGACGGCAGCCGGATGTTTCTCGAGATCAATGCCTCGTTGATCGAGTACGAGGGCCAGACGGCCATCCTCAGCATCAATCGCGACGTCACGGAACGCCGTAAGGCTGGGGATATGCGCCTGGCGAAAGAGGCGGCCGAACAGGCGGATCAGGCGAAAAGCCGCTTTCTAGCCAATATGAGCCACGAGATCCGCACTCCTATGGCCGGCGTGCTCGGCCTGGTGGACCTGCTCCTCAAGACGGAGCTCTCGCCGACGCAGCGCGGCTACGGCGAATTGATTCAAACGTCGGCGGGCTCCCTGCTGAGGTTGATCGACGACGTGCTCGATTTTTCCAAGATCGAGGCCGGCCGGCTGTCGCTGGAGCGGGTGCCTTTCGATCTGCACGCGACGCTGCGCGAAATCGTCGAGCTGCTGCGCTTCCGCGCCAGCGCCCGGCGCACCGAGCTCTCCCTGGCGCTCAGCCCCGACGTGCCGGAGTGGGTCTGGGGAGATCCCGGGCGGTTGCGCCAGGTGCTCACCAACCTGGTCGGCAATGCGGTCAAGTTCACCGAAGGCGGGCAAGTGGAGGTTCAGGTGGAACGGCTGGCGGACGCCCGGTTGCGGTTTCTCGTTTCGGACACCGGCATCGGCATTCCCCAGGAGGTGCGGAGCCGTCTCTTCACCCTGTTCTCCCAGGCCGACAGCTCCACCTCGCGGCGCTTCGGCGGCAGCGGCCTGGGCCTTGCGATCAGCCAGCGGATCGTCGAACAGATGAACGGCGAGATCGGCTATGAGAGTACGCCGGACGTGGGCTCGGTTTTCTGGTTCATCCTGCCGTTCGATCCCGCCGCGCCTCCGTCCCCCGCGCCATGCCTCCCCACCGGGGTGGCGGCGGCCCGATCCGACGGCCGGCAGTACCGCATCCTGGTCGCCGAGGACAACGCCATCAATCAACTCGTCATCACCCACGAGCTCGCCGCGCTCGGCCACGAGGTGATCGCCGTCAACAACGGTCTGGAGGCTCTGAAGGCTCTGGAAGAAAACGTTTTCGACCTCGTTCTGATGGATTGCCAGATGCCCGAGCTCGACGGCTACGAGGCCAGCCGCCGCATCCGCGCGAGCCCGGGAGAGATCCGCCGCATCCCCATCGTGGCGCTGACCGCCCACGCCTTGAAAGAAGACCTGGAGCGCTGCATCGAAGCGGGCATGAACGACACCATCACCAAGCCCTTCCGCGAAGACGTCCTGCGCCAGAAGCTGGAGCGCTGGCTGGGCGTCAAGACGGAGGCGTAGCCCCCCTCGGCCTAACTGGACGGCTTGGGCGCGTCCTGCTTGCTGGCGACCATGGGGCGCAGGTTGCTCAGCGTCTTCAGCGCGTTGAACCAGAACGGCGCGCCAAGGCTGAGGAGGGCCGCGGTCACCAGGATGCCCGCGAAATTCTTCCATCCGCCGAAGCAGAAAAGCCCCGGATAGGGGCTCGGGATGAGCGCAAGCCCGGAGTCGGTGATTTCTTTCTGGATGCCCTCGGCATGAGCCTTGAGATCGCTCAGCACGAGATTCTGATACGCAGCGACGAGAGTCGCCTTCTGGCTCGCATCCGCTTTTTCGTTCAGCCAGGCGATCGCATCGTCGAGGCTTTTGAAGACGGGGGGAGTGCCGAGCGCCGCGGCATTCTTGTCCTGGCTTTGCAACGTTTTCATCGCGTCGTTGACGATCGTGGGTGACACGGCCGCACCCGTGCCCGCAGCACCCGCAGCGGTGGGAGAGAGAACGACCGCCGCTTCCTGCATCACGGCTTCCCGGCTGTTGACGAGGTTGTTCCGTGTCGTTGGACTGTTCCAAAGCTCTCGCAGGATCGTGCCGGTATCGATGTGCGCGCCGAAGGCCAGCAGGGCCGCGAAGGCGATGGTCCAGAGGCGCATCTGGAGCGCGAACCTTTGCGACGCACGATCCATGGCCCTGTTGAACGAGACCTCGACCTTCCCGACGGCCTTCTGAGCGGAAGCTTCCAGTTGTTTGACCATCGCGTCGGCTTGGTCCGTGGCACCTGGAGCCACCTGCTGGACGAGCTTTTCGACCATCTCGGCGTTGCGCGCCGTTTCCGGATCGATCTCGCTCAGCATCGTATTGAGAGCCGTCGCCGTCGTGGGGTCCTTCTCCTTGAGGTCGCCGGCGATTTTCTTCAGGCCGTGAATCAGGTCCTGCGCGCTGACCGCCGAGGCGAGGCGCCAGCGGCTGGTAATGGATTTGAGAATGGGAACGTCCTTGAACCGCGAGAACAGGGAATCGGAGATGATGGGCTCGGTGAGGACTTTGTGGGCCATGTCCCTGGCCTTGTCCGTCAGCGTCGGATCGAGGGTGCTCAAGACCGTCTCCACTCCCCACAGCAGGTTCGTGCCCCGGTAGCCGAAGAGTGTGGAGATCATCTGATTGAGAATGGTGATCAGAAGGCTCAATCCGAGAAGGACGACTGAAAATGCAATGATCGTATCCAGGTATTGCAAGATCATGGTTCACTCCTGGGTGCCTTGGGCTCGGCGACCACGATCGTCTCCGCGATGCGATCATGAGTCGTCTGCCGGTTGGGATGGATGAAATATTGATAGAAACCGAAGCCGAGCTCCGCCGCCGAGGCGCCGTAGCCAAGAGCCCGCTCGATGCAATGCCAGAGGGAAAGGTGGTGGTGGGTGAGGGAGACGACCCGGAGACGCAGGAGACGTTTGCCGAGCGTCTGCCCGTGGCCGAAATACGTGGACAGGCCCGAGTAGAGAACCAGAATGATCAGGGACCACCAATCGTGGAATGGGTTGATGTCAATATGAACGTCATGACTCTGGGCGATCTTGCGGTATTCCATCAGCAGACCGACTGGGATGGAGAGCAGGACGACGATGAAGAGATCGATCATGAACGCGACGGCTCTGGACTTGAAAGAAGCGAGAGGCCTGGCTTGCAGCTCACCCACGCGGTCGGGAGTGGGAGCAACCAGCTGAAAGTAGTTATTCAGTTTGAGCATGGGGCTCCTCAAGGCAGTTGGACCGTCTGGCCGAACAGCTCGTCGAGAGCGCGCTCCGGCGTCTCGCAAAGGCCGGAGTGCACGGGGGAGACCTGGATCATCGTGCTGCGCGGCGCGACGAGCCAGTGGAAGCGCTCGCGCAGGGAGAGCCGGGCGATGGGACCCGCCTCCGGGCTGCCGGCGCAGATCTTGGGGATCGCTTCGAGATGCTGCCGCACCAGCTCCAGGTCGATCTCGGGCCAGAGCGCGCGCAACCGGGCCTCGTTCACCTCGACGCGGGCCTGGAGGAAGTCCCGTTCGAGGCAGAAGAGGATGACGCCGGCGTTGACCAGCTCGCCGCGCTCGACGCGCGGCACCACGCGGATGATGGCGTAGTCAAAGGAGCTTGGCGCGGGCATTCGCCGCCTCCTCGACGAACGCCGCCGCCCCGGCGAGCCGCTGCGCCAGGAACTCCACGTACCCGGCGCGCATTCCGGCCTCGTCGGCCGGCATTGGGACGCCGCCGGGCTCAGTCGTCAGCCAGGCGGAGGGAATCTGCTCGACCACGCGCCGGAACAGGGCCTCGTCCAGGAGTGGGCGCAACCGGCGGTCGGCCTCTTCGAGCCGGCTCGCCCAGGGCAGGAGGACGTGGTCGCGAATGGCGGTGAACCGGCCGCGGGCCATTATCTCCAGGCTCGGCCAGTTGTGGTGGAAGTACAGCGCGGCGCCATGATCAATGAGATAGAGGGCCTTGTGCCACCACAGGAGATTGGGATTGCGCGGCGTGCGGTCGACGTTGGTGACGAAGGCGTCGAACCACACGACGCCGGAGGCGAGATCCGCCTCGACCCGGTCGGCCGCGGCGTCGAACGTCGCGGACCCGGGAAGGTAGTCGAGCCCCAGGTTGAGCCCGACGCTGGCGCGAAGCAGCTCCCGGATCTCCGCGTCCGGCTCGTTGCGCCCGAGCACCGCGTCCACCTCGACCAGTACGATCTCAGGGACCGGCAGCCCGAGAGCCCGGCCGATCTCCCCGGCGATCAGCTCCGCCACCAGGGCGAGAGGCCCCTGGCCCGCCCCCCGGAACTTGAGCACATACATCCCCAGATCGCTGGCCTCCACGATCGCCGGCAGCGATCCCCCCTCCCGCAGGGGCGTCACATACCGCGTCGCGGAGACGGTGCGGAGCGCGGGGAGCGTAGGGAGCGTGGAAACGGCGCCGGGCATGGGCGCGATCCTATCCCAGGAGGCGCGGACGCCGAACCAAAGTGCCCCGAAGGGGTAAGAGCATGTAGCCTGGGGCTGGCGCTGTTTGCCAGCCCCAGGTAAACGGATACCTACCAATTCATATAGCCCCGAAGGGGCAGCGGCAGAGCGTTTCTCGATGAGTTCTCACAAACTGCCGCCGCCCCTTCGGGGCTATATAAAAATTGGGTATTTATGTTCCTGGGGCTGGCAAAAAGCCGCCAGCCCCAGGCTACATGCCACTGCCCCTTCGGGGCAAAAGCCTTACTTGCTCAGCGACCAAAGGGTAGTCGCGAATCGATCTGAGCCGATCCCCGGCCCTACCGGCCTCGCGTAAACGTATAGATGCCGTCGTTCAGGGTCGCGGCGTAGAGCACGCGCGGGTTCGTGGGGTCCAGGATCAACTGCCGCACGGCGCCGGGCAGGCCGTCGCGCAGCGGTTGGAAGGTGCGTCCGCCGTCGCGGCTCAGGTAGACGCCACTGCGGTCAGGGGGCACGCCGTTCTGCCTCACGGCGGCGTACAGGAGGGTGGGCTCCTGCGGGTCGATCAGAAGGTCGTCGATCTCCCAGCTCGCCGGCATGGCGGCTCCCCAGGCACGCCAGTGGATCCCGCCGTCGTCGCTGCGCCAGAGCCGTTGCAAAACATCGTCGCTGAAAGAGCGTTGCGTGCCGATGTAGAGGACGCCGGGATGGACCGGATCGATCGCCAGGGCGAGCGGGATGCCGGCGTGCTCGAGCCCATGGGTTTGGATCAACGTCCAGCTCTCGCCGCGGTTCGTGCTCTTTTGAAGATTGTCTCCGGTCAACATCCAAAGCGTGCCCGGCGAGACCGGATCGACGACGAGGCGGCCGGCGGGGGCCAGCAGGCACCGGCGCGTCAGGCCGTTGTCGTCGCTGCGCGCCAGCCCGCAGAGATCATTGGCGATGTGCACGAGGGTGAGATAGAGGACCCCCGTCGTGGGATCGACCCTGAGGCTGGAAGGCCCGGAGGGATCGCTGGGCAGCAGGGTCCAATGCGCTCCGCCGTCGTCGCTCCTCGCGAAACCGCCCGTCAGGTACGGCGAGGCCGCATACACGGTCTCCGGCTTCTGCGGGTCCAGCGTGAGCAGAGGCTCCACATACTTCCCGATGAACGACTCCGCCGGCAGGCCGGCGTTCACGGACAGCCAGCTCAGGCCGGCGTTGACGGTCTTCTGGATGCCGAGGCCGGTCATTGCGGCGTAGAGCACCCCCGGCTCGTCGGGGTTGATGTCCATCGAGGTCACGCGCGTGGCGTTCAGCCCTTTCGACGAAAGCTGCCAGGTGGCGGCGCCGTCGCCGCTGCGGAAGACCCCGAAGCTCTCCGTGCCCGCCCAGAGCGTGCCCTCGCCGGCGAGGTAGCGATTCGGAGGCTCCGGCGGCGTGGCGATCGGCTGCCAGGTGGCGCCGTGGTCGGCGCTCCGCCGGTTGCCGGCGTAGACGACGCCGTGACGGTCGACGGCGAGCGGCGAACCACCGCCCTCGGTGGCCTTCCAGGTGGCGGCGCCGTCCGTGCTGCGGTAGGTGACGATCTGCGGAATCGCGTCCGGGTCTGGATTGCGCAGGGCGAAGCAGCCATACACCACGTTCGGAGCCGTGGGATCCACGGTGAGCTGCGTCCGCACGTCGAAAACGGTCTCTTCAGGCCTCACGTCGTCCAGGCCCGTGTTCCGGCGCTTCCAGGTCCTGCCGCCGTCCGTGCTCTTGGCGATCCCCGTCTCGCCGACGCCCGCCTCTCTGACGCTGACCACATAGAGCGTATCGGGATGGATGGGATCGAGGGCGATGTCCCAGATCCTGCCGAAGAAGTCCGCCCTGGCCGGCTTCCAATGGGCGCCGCCGTCATGGCTCAAGAACAAGCCGCCCCGGTTGCCGGCCCACACCCAGCGGGGGTTGCGGGGATCGACGGCGAGCGACACGACCAGGGGATCGACGGGGAGCAGGGCGGACGGGCTCCAGGTGTTCCCGCCGTTGCGCGAGACGTACAAGCCGGGGCTCGCGTAGGTGTAGAGCACGGAAGGGTTGGAGGGCGCGACGGCGAGGGCGAGGATGTCGTTGCTCGGCAGGCCACGGCTCGCCCGCAGCCAGTGGGCGCCGCCATCGGTGCTCCTGAAGATGCCGCCCGAGGTGCCGGCGTAGAGGATTCTGCCGTTCGACGGGGCGGCGATCAGGAACGAGACCGTCCCGCCGTCCGGCCCGATCGGGCTCCAGAAGTTGACGCCGGCCGCCGCGGGCCTTGCGGCGAGGCCGATCGAAAGGAGGAAGACGCTCAGGATGATTCGACGCATTGGGTTTGCCCTCCTGCGCCATTGTATTACGGAAGGCTGGGAGACTTGTGCTCTCCGTCGACGCTTCCGTGGCGCAATTTTTCCGCCAACGCGTCGCGAAATTTCTCCAACTGGTCTGAAGTGAGAGGCTCGAGCATCTCGGGCAGGGGGCGGGTCGGAAACTGGGCGAGGAGCCAGGCCAGCACACCCGGATCGATTCCCGAGTCTTTGCGCGATGCGATTTCGAGATCTCGTTCGGGAGGGAAGCCGGCTTGGTCGAGAAAATAGAGATCGACCAGATCGCGGGGCTCGGAGCGCGAGAGGATACAGGTCAGCTTGTTCGCCCGCAGGTCGGTGAGCGACTCAATGACGATCCCCTCGATTGGGGGCGGTGGTATCGCGATGTCGGCGACGGGTTCGTGAACGACATCAACCTCAATGCTGTGTCCATTCCGATCCTGGAGTTGCGCCCGCACGAGGTGACCCACGTCGCGCACCAGAGCGACATCAATCCCGGCTTCCGCGGCGGCGCCGGAGAGAAGCGCGACGAGGGCACGCATGTCTTCGGCGTCATGGACGAAGAGATCGATATCGCCGGTCGTCCGATGGCCGAGATAGGCTCCGGCAAGAGCGGCACCGCCACCCAGGTGGCAAGGAATACGACTCTGGCAGGCCCGGACAAAGTCGAGGACAAAGTCCGGAACGACCCGGCGATCAAAAGTCTTACGCATGACTCGCGCGGATCTGACTCAGCGGCGGCCACTCCGGCGGCGGGAGCTTCAGCAACCAGGCCCACATGCCGCGCGAGCGCCCCAGATACCGGATCAGGCTCGGCCAGAGCTCACGGATCTCGTCGGCATTGACGAAGAGCCAGACGTCCCGAGTGTTGGCTTCCCGCAGGAGAGCGCCCATCCAATAGGCGCGCTCTTCGCGGTCGGGCGAGCGGAGATGCTCCTTGAGCTGGCCGACCGTGGCGTTAGTCCACCAAAGAAAGTAGGGCCGCGCGCCGTCGTCAAGAAGAGCGGCTGTGGTCGGTGGCAGACGACCCGAGGGCACGGTGAGGTTGGTGCTGCTCATCGCAATGATCTTCCGGGATCGACATTACCACGGACGGCCCGGCCCTCTGTCCCTCCTGCCGCCCCTGGCGGTTCCACCGGATCTGTGCGACAGTGTCTATGCCGCTCTGCGGCATAGGAGCCGCCATGACCCGCAAAGCCCATCTCCGTCCCTCCGATCTGCGCGGAGTCGGCCGGCTCGCCGTGGAGGCCACGGCGGGCGTCACCGGCGTGGTGGAAGCCATGCACCTGAACATCGCCCGGTCTTCCGGCTTCTTCGGCACGCCGGCAGGAGGTGCCACGCGCGGCATCACGGGGCTCGTCTACCGGGGCATTCGGGGAGTGACGCGGCTGGTGGGCGGTGGGCTGGATGCCGTCCTCGGGCTGGCTTCACTCGCTCCGGTTGCCAGTGATGAGAGCTCGTCCCGCGAGCGCGAGGCCTGGCTGGCGGCGCTCAACGGTGTACTGGGCGACCACCTCGCCGCTTCCCGGAACCCACTGGCGATCTCCATGCATCTGCGCCGGGAGGGGCAGTCCCTGGAGATAGGACCCGACCTGGCCGCGGCGATCCCGGAACCCGGCGGGAAGGTGCTCGTGCTGGCGCACGGCCTGTGCATGAACGATCTGCAATGGACACGAAAGGGTCATGACCACGGCACCGCGCTGGCCCGCGATCTGTCGTACACGCCCCTCTACCTGCAATACAACACGGGCCTCCACATCTCCACGAACGGCCGCGCGCTCGCCGCTCTGCTCGAATCGGTCGTGACGCATTGGCCCGTGCCGCTGGAAGAGCTATCGATCCTCGGCCACAGCATGGGCGGGCTGGTGGCCCGCAGCGCCTGCCATTACGGGCGGCTTGCGGGGCACGCTTGGCCAAGTCACCTGAAGAAGCTCGTTTTTCTGGGCACGCCGCATCACGGCTCACCCTTGGAGCGCGGCGGCAATCGGGTGGATTTCCTTCTCGGGACCAGCCGATATTCAGCGCCGCTGGCGGGTCTCGGGAAGATCCGCAGCGCCGGCATCACCGATCTGCGCCACGGCTACCTGCTGGACGAGGACTGGGCAGGGCGCGACCGCTTCGAGCGCTCCGGCGACGTCCGCCGGCCGGTTCCCCTGCCGGAGGGGGTGGAGTGCTTTGCGATGGCGGCGATCCGGGAGAAGGAGGGTAAGGCGTCGCGGACTCTCGGCGAGTCGTGGCCCAGCGACGGGTTCGTACCTTTCGCCAGCGCCTTGGGCCGGCATGAAATCCCAGACCTCGCTTTGCCGATCGCCGAGTCGCGGCAGTGGATTCTCCATGGCGTCCATCACTTCGACCTGCTGAGCGAGCCCAAGGCCTACGAAAAGATCAGAGAGTGGTTGCGATAGCAGCGGCTACTTGAAGACTCCGAAGGCGACCAGCACCAGGATCACCAGCACGAGCCCCAGGCAGATGCGGGCTGCACTCATCAGGTGGGTGTTGCCTACTTGGCGTGTCCCCTTGCCCTTGATGCCGGTGAGGGCGACCAGGGCGATGACGATGACGACGATTCCGAGGATGACGATCCAGCTCATGGCTTCTCTCCCAAGTGCGCGGGCCGGTAGCGGCTCGCCGAATGCTCCAGGGCATCTGGCTCCCAGCACAGCAATCTGAGTGCCATCAATGGATCGAGACGTGGGGCCGCCGCGGGGAGCTCCCGCGGCGGCGGATTGGAGGGTCCTTCTCAGCAGTTGAACTTGCACTCATGGAGGCACTGAATTCCCGTGCCCCCGCCGTCATAGCAGTCGCAGTAGCAGAGATCGCAGCTCACACAGCTACAGTAAGAGGTATGGCCGTCGCAGGTGACCCAATAGGTGCCAACGGAGCACGACGCCGCACCGGTGCAACTGAGCGTCGTGTGGTTTCCGCCTGGAGTCGGGCACTGGATTTCTGCCGTGCAGCCGGTATCGAAAACCGGCTGGGGGATGCCACCGGTACCGACCTCTCCGAAGAAGGACGGCCGGGGAGCCCTGGCAGACGCCGAGATGCTCGAGGTGCTGGACGCCTTGGCGCAGGCGGCCGGCTTGGCCGCGAAGTAGGAAGGCGCCGGCGTCGCGGAACGAACGGGAGCACTCGATAGGGTGAGAACCACGGCGAAGAGCAGACAGATTTTCATAGGATCTCCTTTCGTTGCGCATACTGTAACATGGGAACGTAGATATCACGCAATCTCGCAGTCCAAAGATTTGATGAGCGGCTCGCCGAGCCAGCGGAACCGGCAGGAGAATGAGATGAACCGGCGAACTTTCCTGAGGACCCTCGCCGAGGTCGCGGGTGCCGCCTCGCTGGCCGGCGTTGCCACCCCGTCCTGGGCCGCGGAGAAGGGCGGGTCGGCCCCTCTTCCCGACCGGCTCCGGCTGGCGGCGGTCGGGGACTGTATCCTCGGCCATCGTTTCATGGAGAACGGAGACGCCGAGGTTCGCGCCGTCGCCGACCTCCTGCGGAACTCCGATGCGGCCTGGGGAAATTACGAGCGGGTCCAGCCTGATCCGCAGGCGGCCGATTCGCTCGCGGCGCTCGCCGCCTGGCCCGCCGCGGAGCTCCGCGCCCTCGGCCTGCGCCTCGCGGGCACGGCCAACAACCACGCACTGGATTACGGCGACGAGGGACTTTTCGCCCTGATGGAGAGCCTCGATCACGCTGGGATCGCCCATGCCGGCGCAGGAGCCGATCTGGCCCAGGCGGCGCGGCCGGCTATCTACGAGACCCGGACCGGGCGGATCGCGGACGTCAATTGCGCCTCGACGTTTCCCGACTGCTTTCCGGCGAGCCCGTCCCGCTCCTACCGCAAGGGGCGCCCGGGGATCAACCCGCTCCATGTCGACGCCACCGTTCAAGTGGACCGTGACCTCTTCGCCAGGCTCAAGCAGGTGGAGGCACAACTCGCGCGGCTTGAAGCGGCTTCGGAGGCCGAGGCTCTGGCGGGCGAGCCGGAGGGCGGCAAGCCGGACCTGGCAACCGTCGAGGGAGTGACGTTCCAGGCGGGCCCTGGCATCGAACGGCTGGCGGTGCCGCGGCCGGGGGATCTCACCCGTGTCACTCAGGCGATCCGCTCGGCGCGGCAGGACGCGCGTGTCGTCATCGCCTCGATTCACTCGCACGAGGCACGAAACGTACTGGAGCAGCCGGCGGCGTTCCTTCCCCGCTTCGCTCACGCCTGCATCGACGCGGGCGCCGACCTCTTCGTGGGGGCCGGCCCCCACGTCCTGCGCGGAATTGAGCTGTACAAGGGACGGCCGATCTTCTACTCGCTCGGCAATTTCATTTTCCACTTCTATGGCGAGAAGGTCGGCTTTCGAAAGCAGCGGCGCTTCTGGCAGAGCGTCGTACCCCGCCTGACTTGGGAGGGGCACCGCCTGGTCGCGGTCGATCTCCACCCGATCACCTTAGGGTTTGGCCAGCCCGAGGAGCGCCGCGGGACACCCCACCTCGCACACGGGGAGGAGGCAAGAGAAATTCTCGTCCGGGTCTCGGAGCTTTCGCGGCCGTACGGAACGATCGTCGAGATCGACGGCGAGGTCGGACGCCTGCGGCTGGGTTGAGGTTCTGGAGATCCTCGAGAACAACGGCTGCTCTGGAGTGAGAGGCTGCCGCGCCTTGACGGTGTCCTCCTGCCGTTCTACGATCTCGTCCTCTTTCGGCGACAAGGGATTCGAGACTGTTCCGGCCGGCTCGTGAAATGGAATGCAGGAGTCTGGCATTCCTGGATGACCAGGGAGGATCTCCGGCATGATTTGTCCGAAATGCGGCTTCGAGCAGCCCGACGGTGTGGAGTGCATGCGGTGTGGCGTCATCGTCAGCCGTTACAAGGGACCGGTCGCCGGAGCGGGGGGAGCGCGCAACACGCCGCCGCCGTTCGCCCCGGGTGCCGCGACGCCTCCGCCCCTGCCCCCGTCGTTCATTCCACCTCCGCCGGTGATCGCCGGAGGGGCGGTTCATGCTCCGCCGCCTCCGGCTCTACCTCCACCCTTACCTCCGCCTCTGCCGGTTTCTTCGGCCGGAACGACGTATGGCGACGCCCCGGCAAATCCAGCCGGCGGCACGGTGTACGGCGGCCCGCCTCCGCCGCCGGCTGGGAGCGGGACGGTCTATGGCGGTGGCCCTGCCAGCATCGCGCCGGCGTTCTCGTCATTCGGCGCCGGCTTTCATGGGACGTTCGAGACCGGCAGGGTCCTGAGCGAGACGTTCTCCACCTACTTCTCCAACTTCATTCCGTTCGTGCTCCTCACGGCGCTGGTCTCTCTTCCTTTGATCGCACTGGCGGGCTACGTCTCGACCCTCAAGAGCAATCCAAGTCTCGCGCTGACCCTCTTCACGGCGACGTTCTTCTTGCAGGCCATCCTGGGCCAGGTGGCGGCGGCAGGGATCACCTATGGCGTCTACCAGCAGATGCGCGGCACGAGCCCTTCCCTGACCGACTGCCTGCGGGTGGGTTTCTCGCGCCTGTTCCCGGTTCTCGGGGTCGCCATCGTCACCGGCTTTGCTGTGACCCTTGGGGCTCTGTTGTGTTGTATTCCGGGCATCATCCTGGCCATGATGTTTGCCGTGGTCATCCCCGTTACCGTCGAGGAGCGGCCTGGGATCGTCGATGCTCTTCGGCGCAGCTCCTATCTCACCGAGAGCTTCCGCTGGCAGATTTTTGGCGTTCTTTTTGTGGTGGGAATCATTCAGCAGATCCCTGCCCAGATCGTGGCGCGCACGGTCCACGAGTTGGGCTCGCTGCTGATGATCACGATCTTCCTGAGCGTCTTTACCACCGGTCTCCAGGCCACGGCGGCGGCCGTCATGTACTACCGCTTGCGTAGCGTCAAAGAATCGATCGACGTTGACCAGATCTCTTCGGTCTTCGCCTGAGCGCCGGCGGCTCCTCGCCGCGCTGCTCCTGGCCGGCGCGGCGCTGGCGGGCCCGCCGGTGGGTGCCCAGGCCGAGCCGTCGGCGGCCGGCGAGCGGGCGCGTGCCATCCTTAGGGACGGGCGGTATCAGACGCAGCTCCCGCAACATCAAGATCCGCGGGATCTGGAAGAAGGTGAGCCGCCGGCAGCCCGCGGCGGTGGCGTCAATTTGCCCGCGGTCTCCGTGCCGCTGATCGGCGCCGGGGCCGAGCTGACTCGGATCGTCTTCATCGTCCTGGCCGTCGCGGTGGTCGTCCTGATTCTCTCCTGGCTGATTCAGACCCTGGCGCAAAAGATGGCGAGAGAGCGCCGGGGCGCCGAGAGCGAAGCCGAGGTCAAGGACGGGGAGGCCGAGCCGGTGCGCGAGCTCGACATCGAGGACGCCAACCGGCTCGCCGCTGAAGGGCGCTTCGGCGAGGCGATTCACGCGTTGCTGCTGGCGACCATTCAACACTTCGCGGCGCGGGCTCGCATGGAGGTCCAGCCCTCGCGCACCAGTCGCGAGCTCGTCCGCCTGCTGCCCCTGACCGGCGATTCGCGGCCCCGGTTCAACGAGCTGGTGATGGCCGTGGAGCGGACTCTCTTCGGCGGCGAGCCCGCCGGAGCGGAGGACTTTCAGCGCAGCCTCGAACGCTTCCGCTCGCTCGTCCGGAGGGCCTCCGCATGATGGAGCCGGTCGTGGAGCCGGTCGAGGACGCCCTGCTTGCGACGGAGCTCGAAGGCGGCTTTTCCCGCCGCCGGCTGGCCTGGGCCGTGGGCATCGCCATCTCGTCGTTCGCGATCTTCCTGCTGCTCCTCGCCTATGGCCACGATCTGGAGGGGCGGCCGGTGCCCGGACCCAACACGTTCAGCCGGAGTGCCCTTGGCTATGAGGGAGCCGCCGAGCTGTTGCGGGCGATGGGGCTCGGCGTGGTGTCGCGCCAGGCGCCGGCGGGCAGCGGCGTGGGCCCCGATCATCCCCTGGTGATGGCCGAGCCGGACCCCGGCCAGGGTGGCGGCTCCACGCGGCAGGAAACCCTGTGGCAGGAGGCCGAAGACCGCAAGGCGTCGCTGGTCGTCATCCTGCCCAAGTGGGCTCCCGGAGAGGCGCGGAAGGACAAGCCGGAGTGGCTGGCGGAAGTCGAGCTGATGCCGGATCTTCGGGTGCGATCGGCCCTCGGTCCGCTGTGGAGCACGGCGCACCCCGTGGAGATCCGGCGTCTGGGCCGTGCCCGGAGCTGCCAGGCAAGCTGGAGCCCGGGGGAGAGCGTGCCACTGAGCATCGACACCGAAAACGTCATCCAGCTCCTGGGAGCCGACGAGTCGCTCGTGCCGGTGATCGAATGCGCGGGAGGGCTTCTGGTGGCCCGCCGGCCGGCCCAAGGGAAGCGGCCGGAAGTGGTGGTGATCGCCGATCCGGACCTGCTGAACAATCACGGCCTGGGCCGGGGCGACAACGCTTCGGCCGTCTACCAGATCTTCACCCGTACGCTGAATGCGAAGGGTGTGGTGTTCGACGAGACGATCCACGGTTTCACCCGGACGCGGGGGCTCATCGCCGAGGCGTTGCGCTTTCCCATCGTGCTCGCCGTGCTTCAGGGCCTGATCCTGCTGGTCCTGGTGCTCTGGGCGGGCATGGGCCGCTTCGGCAAGCCGCTGCCGGCGGCGGCGGGGCTCGCGGCCGGCAAGGAGATGCTCATCGGCAACACGGCGGCGATGCTGACCGGCGGCGGCCATGTGGCCGACAGCGCGAGCCGCTACTTCCAGCAGACGACGCGGGCCGTCGCCGCCTATTACTTCCTGCCGCCGGACCTGCCGGAGGCGGCGCGTCTGGCGCGGCTTCAGGCGCTCAGCGAGGGGCACGGCAAGAGGCTGAACCTGATCGCCCTGGAGGCGGACCTCCAGCGGCTCCCCGCCGGCCGCCGCGGCCAGGATCAGGCGGCCTGGATCGCTCAAAGGCTGTATCAATGGCGAGTGGAGATGACGAATGTCGACCGAAAAAGTGCGTGAGCTGGGCCAGGCCCTCCGGGAGCGCATCTCCCGGGTGATCATCGGACAGGACGAGGCCATTCAGCTCCTGATGGTGGCCTTGCTTTCGGAAGGGCACGTGCTCTTCGAGGGCCCCCCTGGCACCGGAAAAACATTGCTGGCGCGCGCCTTCGCCGCCTGCCTGAAGCTGGAGCTCAAGCGCGTGCAGTTCACGCCGGACCTGATGCCGGGCGATCTGGTGGGCACCAACCTGTTCAACTTCCAGACCAATACCTTCGCCGTCACCAAGGGGCCGGTGTTCACCGAGATCCTGCTGGCGGACGAGATCAACCGCACGCCGCCCAAGACCCAGGCGGCGCTGCTCGAGGCCATGCAGGAGCGCACGGTGACGATCGACGGCACCTCGCACCCGCTCTCCGCCGGTTTCCTGGTGGTGGCCACCCAGAACCCCATCGAACAGGAGGGGACGTATCCATTGCCCGAAGCCCAGCTCGACCGCTTCCTCTTCAAGATCCTCATCGGGTATCCCGGCCGCGACGAGGAGGTGGTGATGGTGCGCACGCACGGCCACCAGACGGCGATGCCGAAGCTCGACCAGCTCGGCCTTACGCCGCTCTGTGACCTGCGCTTCATCGAGTGGGCGCGGCAGGTGGTGGCGGCCATCCGCCTGGCGGACGAGACGGTCGCCTACGTGGTGGACCTGATCCGGGCCACCCGCAACCATCCGGCGCTGCAATACGGCGCCAGCCCGCGGGCGGCCAACATGCTGGCCGCCGCCGCCCGCTCCGCCGCCGTGCTGGAGGGGCGGGAGTTCGTAATTCCCGACGACATCAAAACACTTTTCAAACCGCTGCTCCGCCATCGCGTCGTGCTCGCACCGAGCGCCGAGGTCGACGGCCTGGGGGCGGACCAAGTGCTGGACCAGGTGCTGACCCAGGTGCCGGCGCCGCGGTGATGCGACCCACTCGCCTAGCCATCGTCGTCGCCGTGATGGGCCTGGCCGTGGCCCTGTTGCCGGCGGCGATCGATCCACGGCTTTGGGCGCTGTGGCCGGTGTACCTGGGCGCGCTGGTGCTGGCGCTCGGGGCGGACGCCTTGCTGGTGCCGAAGAAAGCGGGAGTGAAGGCGACGCTCGCCATGCCGGGCACGCTGTATATCGGCGAGGAGGAAGAGGCGGTGCTGACGGTGTCGGTGGCGTCCGCCCGGCGGGTGCCGGTGACGGTGGCGGTCGATCTCTCGGACCGGCTGCTTCCCCAGCCGCAGCTCCGGGGGCGCGCCTCGCGGGAGGGCACGGCGCTGCGCTTCCAACTCGCTCCCACCCGCCGCGGGCGCATCATCGTGGAGCGCGCCTGGATTCGCTACGCGGGTCCGCTGGGATTGATGGCGAACGTGGCGCGCGTGGACCTCATGCGGCAGGCGCCGGTGGTGCCCAACATCCGGCCGGTGAAGACCATGGCGTTGCGCTTTCTCACCGACCGCGAGTTCCGGCTGGGCCTGAAGATCGAGCGCTACAGGGGGGACGGCACGGAGTTCGATTCGCTGCGCGAATACACCCTGGGCGACGACCGGCGGACGCTGGACTGGAAGGCCTCCGCCCGCCATCGCAAGCTGGTGGCACGGCAGTACCGGGCCGAGCGCAATCATCAGGTGGTGATCGCCATCGACACCGGCCACCTGATGTGCGAGCCGCTGGCCGGCATCCCGAAAGTGGACCACGCGGTGAATGCGGCCCTGCTGCTGGCCTACATCTCCCTGCGGGCGGGCGACCGGGTGGGGCTCGCGACGTTCGATTCGAAACCCGGCCTCTATGTCGATCCCAAAGGCGGGCTGCGCGGTTTTCAGATCCTCAGCCAGATGGCGAGCCAGGTGGACTACTCGGATCGCGAGACCAACTTCACTCTCGGGCTGACCTCGATCGGCCAGCGCCTCTCGCGGCGCTCGCTCATCGTCGTGCTTACGGACTTCGTGGATACGATCACCGCCGAATTGATGGTGGAGAACCTCGACCGCCTCTCCCGCCGCCACGTCGTGGTCTTCGTGGCCCTCCAGGACCCCGGCCTCGCCGACGTCGCCGCGCAGCCGCCGAAAGGTATTCTGGAGCTCAACCGCGCCGTCGTCGCGGGCGGGCTGCTGCGCGACCGCGAGGTGGTTCTCCGCCGCCTGCGCCGGCTCGGCATCTATCCGATCGATGCCGCGCCGGGACAGGTGTCGCCGCGGTTGATCAATACCTACTTGGATATCAAGCGGCGCGAGCGGATTTAAAAGGGTGAGCCGGACCGGGTGACCTCACTTCCCCTGGATGAACTCCCCGATGTCTCTCGACAACTGCTCGAGCGAACCCTGGTTGAGGTACATCATGTGCCCTGCCGGGTAGTTCCGGATCGTCACCCGGGCCGGGTCGATGCCGCTGTGGTGCATCATGTAGGCGTTGGCGAAGTAGGCCGTCGCCAAGTCGTAGTAGCCGTTGGCGGTGAACACGCGCAACGCTTCGTTGTCCTTGGTGCCCTGCGCCAGGTCGCCGGTGACGTCGACGAAGCCACGGGGCCGATCTACCTCTCGCTCTTCCACCAGTACCTGCGCGATGATCTCGGCGCCGACATCCAGGAGCCCTACGTGCCCCAGAATGGCGATGCCAACCAGAGCTGGAAGCGGCCCAAGAACGCGGCCCGCGCTTTCGCCGGCCGAGACGCCGATGTTGCCGCCTGATCCTTGCAGCATGTAGACTGTTCCCGCAGTTCATTCTTTCCTTCAGGAGGATGCGATGACGAGAGCGCACAGCGCCGGGCTCCTGGCCTTGGCCGCCACGTTATGTTGCCGGAAACGGGGACGATCTTCATCTCAACCTTCGAGAAATCCCGATCCTGGGCTTCGCGGGTATCGCAACCTTCATGGGCGACACCCGCTACCGCGGCCGGATCCTCTGCTGATCCTCGGTCGCCACGTCGGAGATCGTGGTCACCGCGGTCTTCAGGCCCAGGGCGACTCGGGCACCCAGAACCGCGTCTTCGCGCAGATCGCCGCCTAGACTCTAGCACGCCCACCCGGAAGACCGGTGAGTGGGTCAAGGCACCAACGGCGGCTGGGCCAGCACTCACACGTTGTCGACGAGCGGCCCGGCGCAGCGTTCATGCTATAGACTTTAACTTGGCTTCCCAATGGCGACAGATCGGTGACCCCTGAGCGCTTCGCCACCTCAAACGCCTGTTCGCGGCGGTCGCCGAGTTGCCCCGGTCGAGCGCGCCGCGCACCTGCGGCAATTGACCGACGACGAAGAGCTCATCGCCGAGATCCTGGCGCTCTACGCCGCCGAGACCGGCACCACTCACTTTTCCGCCCCCATCGCCGCGGCGCTAGCGAGCGCGGCCGGCCGGCCCCCCGCGGCCGGGTGACGTCCTGGGCGTCTGGCGCCTCGCCGGCGAGATCGGGCAGGGCGGGATGGGGAGCGTCTTCCTCGCCGAGCAACGTCGGCCACTTCCAGCAGCGCGCGGCGATCAAGTTCCTGCGCGGCCTGCCCCACCCGGAGGCGCTCGCCCTCTTCACCCGGGAGCGCCAACTGCTCGCGAACCTCACCCACCCCAACATCGCCCGGCTGCTCGACGGCGGCTCCACACCGCAGGGCCCTACCTGGTGATGGAGTACGTCGAAGGGTGCCACATCGACGAGCACTGCCGGCGCGGCCGGTTGGGGGTGAGGCCGACCCTGGTGCTTTTCCTCACCGCCTGCAACGCGGTCGCCTCGGCGCACCGCCAGATGGTCATCCATTGCGATCTGAAGCCCTCGAACCTGCTGGTCGACGGCCACGGCCGGCCGGTGCTGCTGGACTTCGGGATCGCCTGGCTGGGAGCAGGTCGAAATGGACGGCACGGGTACGCGTTCCGGGAAGGAGCGCCGGCCCCCGGGCTTCACTCCGCGCTACGCCAGCCCAGAGCAGCGGGCGCGCGTCCCGGTCTCCACCGCGAGCGATGTCTACAGCCTGGGAATCCTCCTGAGTGAGCTCCTGGATGGCGCCGCCGACCTCGACCGCCCACTCCCCCTCCGCCGGCGCGAGCTCGCGGCGATCGGCGAGCGCGCCCGGCGTGAGGGTCCGGCCGAACGCTATCCCACGGTCGACGCGCTCACCGCCGACATCCGCAACTTCCTCGACCGGCAGCCCGTCCAGGCGCTGCACGGCACGACGGGCTACGGGTCGCAAGGGGTTGGCCCGCCACCGGGCCTGGGTGGCGATGGCCGCAATCCTGGTGCTCCTGGCGTCTGGCTTCACCTACAAGGTCATCGCCAAATCGCGGCGCGCCCACGCCGCCGAGCAGGCGGCCTGGCGCGCCGAGGCCTCGGCGCGCCAGGGGCATTGCTCGAAGGCGAGATCCTCGAAGGGCTCTGGTTCGACCGCATCCAGGAGTACGCGGCGCGCCCGCCGGGAAGACGTTTGAGCCTCTCCAGTACGCGACGCGAGAGGTGCTGGAGCTCGATCCATTGCCGTGCTGGAAGCATCTAACGGCAGAGCCGAGGCGCTCCGGATCGCGGTCCTGGTGGAGGACGTCGAGTCCGAAACCGCCGTTTGGAGGAAGAGGACTGTCGCCAAGCCTCTGGGCGTGGCGGCCGTCCTGGCTCAGAACCCGCTCCAGCGGCCGAAGAAGACCAAGAAGCCGCCCGTGCCGGCCTTCCACGCGGCGAGCAAGCCGTCCGTCGCGAGTTCCGGGACGCCTACGCGCGGTTAGTCAATTTTGAGAGGACTTCCTCTGAGGCCGCTTGCAGAGCGAAGCACGACTCCTATATAAGGAGATGAACAAAGACACCGCTGGAGGAAACGACATGGCTGACGTTCCTGCGTCTGATTCTGGTCCGGACATCGATCTTGCCGAGATGATCGAAAGTCTCCGTCGCGAGCTGCAGATCTCGCTCGAACGCGGTGAGGATCAACGCGTGGTGTTCGACGTCGAAAAGGTGGAGCTCGAGCTGAAGGTCGCCGTTACTCGCAAGCGCGGAGGGGAGGGTGGCGTGGCGTTCTGGGTCGTCAAGGCGGGCGCAAGTCTGGAGTCTGGGAGGGACATGACCCACACGTTCAAGCTGACGTTGGTGCCGGTCTTCTCCGATTCGGGAAAGCGACTGAAAGTGAGGGCGATTACGAGCGAAGGCCCGTCGCGAGATTAGCGATGCCGGGCTTTACGGGCAGACAGCTCGTTCTCGTCAAGGCGGTTCTCGCGGGCCCGCGTGGAGCATCGTTCTCGGTTGGCACCGGTTACTTCGTGACGGCAGACCTCGTGCTGACGGCGAGCCACGTTGTTCCCGAGCAGGGGCGGACAGATCTTGAGGTCCGGCTGGAGAAAGACGACTGGCGTAAGGCGGAGCCGGTCTGGCGCGACGCCTCTCTCGATGCGGCGCTTCTGCGCATCACTCCTCCTCTCGCCGACACGCCGGAGGTCACCTGGGTCGAGACCGATTTTGACGCCAATGTGGCTTGGCAGTCGAGCGGCTATCCCGACGCGGGCAAGGTCATTCAGGACGACAAACCGTTCTGGAAGACGGTGGGGCTCGATGGGGTGGTGAAGGCGCACGGCGGCGGAGGCCAGGGCCCCAAAGAATTGGAGCTCACAGTCGATGCCCCACCCAAGGCTGCCGGCTGGGCCGGCATCTCCGGGGCGCCGGTGTTCGTCGGCGAGTTCCTCGCCGGTTTCATCAAGGAGGTTCCGGAGAGTTTCGAGGGCGGACGGCTGGCAGCAACGCCGGCCGCCTCTCTCTTGCAGAGCGCTGGCTTCCGACTAGCCTTGTCGCCCCCCTGGCTTGAGACCCCATCGCAAGGCGTCTGGGTCCTCGTGGTGCTTGCGGAGACCAAAAAGGGCCAACTGGCGGATTGGGTCGACGGAGCTCTAGTCAAGCACTCCAAGATGCTCGGAGAAACACTAGGAACCGGGCCGATCCCCAAGGCGTTCCGCGTGAGCATCACCGAGGCGCTCGCTTCGCCCGGCCATTGGCTGCGCTTCGTGCAAGCCCTGTGCGCCGCGCCGATCGCAGTCTTCGACGCCACGGGCTTCGAGGCCGCCGTGATGTTGGCGCTCGGTGTGCGGAGCGTGGTACGGCGCGGCGTCACTCTGACTAGTACAGCGGCGGCGTTGACCCCTGCCCATTTCTCGCAAATGCCGTTCAACATCCAAGAGACGAAGCTGATCTATCACGGGAGCGAGGCGGAGCCGAAGGACGTCAAGCATCCCCTGAACATGATCGCGGCTGCCATCAAGAAGGGGTGGCAGGAGCTTTCCTCCCAGCCGAGCTATCTCGACCTGCCGGCCTATGACGCGGTGCGCTGTCCCTACCCGACCACCGACAGCGAAGGCCAAAGTGCGGTCGAGCGCCTGTTGATGCTGTGCTCGTTCGACCAGTGCCATACGCCGAACTGGCTCTGTGTCGTGAATGCGCTGGCCGCCTACTTTCCCGGCCGCCAGGCGGTCCGTATGCTGGATGTCGATTCGCCGCGGTTGGTGGGGCAGGCTTTGTATGAAGGCATTCGCTGGGCGCGCACGTGTGTCGTGGACTGGACTGGTTGGCGCGCCAATGTGTTCTTCGAGCTCGGCGTGCGCCTGGCCTGCGCCGATATCGGGCCTGTCGGATTGATCGAGCAGGCCGAGGCGGCTGCCGCGGCGGAGCCCAGCGCGCTGACCCAGAGACTCCGGCTGATGACACTGTTCGGACCGGCCAGCTATCGCAAGGATCAGGAGGGCGATTCGATCGCGAGAGCGTTGCGTGTCCACGAGGAAATCGTCAGCCAGCGGCCGCCCACGATTTCTGTGAGGCAGTTGCCGCACGACGCCACCTACCGCGCGTGCCTGGGCCGCTTCGAATGGAAAAGCGAGCACATCACGATCGAGCCGCACGAGTTGCTGCGCACGAGCATCGAAGCTCCCTTCGGCAAGGACCGGCAGGCCCGAGGGCGTTCGCCAATCCTTTTTTCGGCCAACGCCGAATACAGCAAGGACCTCGATCGCAGCGTGAAGGAGCGCTGGATCGCCGCCTGGTACTACCTGGCCAGCCGGTATCCGGAGGCTCGCCGGGCCGAAGACCCCGGCTTGCGGGCGATGCTGCGGAAGTTGGCCAACGACGTCTTACAGTTCGGTCTTTCAGATCCGAGCGAGGATCACCTGAAGGCGCTGCGGGACGAGATCTACGACGTCCTCGATCAGCTCGAGGAGTTCGACAAACGGTAGACCAGAATGGGATGAAAATGCCAACCCCGATTGAGCACATCCGCGACCTCAAGACCGGAGCCAAGAACCAGCGCGACCGCGGGATCAAGGGGTATCCGCGAGCGGTATCGATCCTGCATGAAGCAATCACGATCGCACAGAAGGAGCTCGCCGACGATTCGATGTCCGAGACTGGCAAGACGCTGGCCGCCGAGCTGAGCGACTGTTTCGGCTTGATTGGCGGCGTGGAACGGCGTTGGGCCGACGAGACCACGGACGGCGAGCGCGTCGAGCACCTGCAGAAGTCGATCCGTGCCTATGACGACGGCTGTGCCTACGAATCAGATGAGCGATACCGCATTGTCAATTCCTACAATCTCGTCAACCGGCTGATCGTACGGATTCTGCTATGGCCGGATGCGCTGACGGGCGATTCCCCGGCGCTGTCCGACTCGGAAATCCAATCGCTGAACCTGCCCAAGGAACTGGACCATGCAGCCGCCGTCATTCGCCAACAGCTTGCCGGGCCGCGGCGCGGCGACTTCTGGGCTCTGGCCGATCTGGCGCTGCTCGAAGTCCTGCAGGGGCGCCGTCCGGCCGCCGCGGCCTATGCCGACTTCATCGCTCAATCGCCGCCCGATTTTGCCTACAAAAGTGCGCTGGCCGCCCTCCGACCGGTCGCAGATCTGCCCTTGCCCACCCAAAATGCGCTGAATGACGCCGTGACCCTGCTCGAAGAGCGTCTGCAGCACTTGCGGTCCTGACGTGCGGCCGGAGCGGCACGAACGGGCGCGCTGCCATGGTGTGGGGAGTATAGACTTTGCCCACAATGCTGAGACAACAATCCTTCCGATCCGTCCGGATGCCGGGGCTCCTTTCCGCCCCAGGCGAGCTCACATCCCCTCACTTCCCCTGGATGAACTCCCCGATGTCTCTCGATAGTTGCTCGAGCGATCCCTGGTTGAGGTACATCATGTGCCCTGCTGGGTAGTTCCGGATCGTCACCCGGGCCGGGTCGATGCCGCTGTGGTGCATCATGTAGGCGTTGGCGAAGTAGGCCGTCGCCAGGTCGTAGTAGCCGTTGGCGGTGAACACGCGCAGCGCTTCGTTGTCCTTGGTGCCCTGCGCCAGGTCGCCGGTGACGTCGACGAAGCCGGCGAAAGCACCGACCGCGTTCTTCCGCCGCTTCCAGCTCTGATTGGCCTCGCCGTTCTGGGGCACGTAGGGCTCCTGGATGTCGGCGCCGAGATCATCGCGCAGGTACTGGTGGAAGAGCGAGAGATAGATCGGCCCCGTCTTGGCGTCGAACGGGTCGTTGTTGGGGAACTCCGATGCGTTGTCGAGCTCCTTCTGCGCGTAGCGGCTGTCGAGGAAGCCCGCGGCCCTCCCCTCGTCGCGCAGCAGCTCCTTGGCGAAGCGGGGCGCGTAGAGGCGCAGGTCGCTGTTGAGGATGTACTGCTTGGAAACGCCCGTGTAGCGGTGCAGCTTGTCGGCGATCTGCCCCTTCTCCGCCGCCGAGAGCGAATCGCCGCGGAAGAGGGCCTGCAGGTACGCGCCGGAGGCGAACTGCTCGACCTCGGTGAGCAGCGCCTGCAGGCTCGGCCAGGAATCCGGGAGCTTCTTGTGGTACCACGCCGTCGCGGCGAGCGTCGGCAGGTGCGTGACGTAGGTGAGATCGTTGCCGCCGGTGTTGAAGGGCAGGGCCCCCATGTTGATCGCCGGCGAGACGAGGATCACGCCGTTGAGGCCGACGCTCATCCGCCCCTGGAGCCGCGGTACGAGCATCGAGCCGCGGATGCCGCCGTAGCTCTCGCCGAGGACGTACTTGGGCGAGTTCCAGCGGTCGTGCACGGTGAGGAAGGCGCGGATGAAGTCGGCGACGGAGTCGGCGTCCTCGTCATAGCCCCAATAGTCGGCGTCCTTCTTGTCGCCGAGCGCGCGGCTGAAGCCGGTGCCCACCGGGTCGACCTCGACGAGGTCGGTGACGCGCAGCAGGCTCGACGGGTTGTCCTTGAGCCGGTAGGGCGGCGCGCCCGGGTCCTGCGCGTCGCTCGGGATGTCGATGCGCTTGGGGCCGACGAAACCGAGGTGCAGGAAGACCGAGGCGGAGCCCGGCCCGCCGTTGAAGAAGAACGTGATCGGCCGGTCCTCCTGCCGCTTCACACCCTCCGCAAGGTAGGAGATCGTGAAGAAGCGCGCCGTGGGCTTGCCGTCGCGGTCCTTGAGATCGATGTCCTCCGCCGTGGCCGTGTAGGGGATGTCCACCCCGCCGGCGGTGAAGCGGTGGTGGGTGAGGAACTTGCGGGGTGGAGCCGGCGCCGAAGCAGCCTTATCCCCACCCTTGTCGCCCGGCGGTTTGTCGCCCTTGGGGGCATCGTCAGCGCGGACGGCGGCGGTGGTCGAGACGAACAGGGTCAAAAGGATGGCGAGCGTCGCGTTGCGCATGCGTAGGATCTCCCTCGTGGAGAGCCAGATACGCCTGGAACGGGCGGAAGTTTCAGGATGCTGCCGACGCGAGGTGCCAGCCAAGTCTAGTGGCTGGTCCGCATCAAGACTCTGGTGGACTCCATGATCGCCGAGGCTTCAATCGTCGAGGGCCGACAGGTCGAGATTTCGCGGGCGCGCGGGCCCTGACGCGCTACACCCAGGCAGCCCTCTCGCCGCGCGCCGCGATTCTTTTCCGCGGCAACAATCGTCTTCACCGAGCTCAATCACGGCTACATCAATCCCGAAGCCGACAAGTACGGCGACCGCATCCTGAAGGCGGTGAGCGACAGGGACCACTGGGTCGACAAGAGCAAAGGGCCGGACTATTACCCCTCCATCGCGTTGTTCAACGCATATATGAACTGGGGTCCCTCCCCTCCCGGCGAGCTCGCGGGGATGATCGCAGGGGTCGATCGCATGATGGTGGAACGCCGCGGGTTCCGCCGGTTCAAGGAATTTGACGCCTTCCTCATGGACCTCTACCGGGCAAGGAAATCGCCGCAGACGATCGCCGATCTCTACCCGCAAATCATCGAGTGATTCGAGAGGAACGGTGCTGCTGCACCTTCAAATTATTCCTCCCGCCATGCGGTAAGAACGAACGCAATCAGAGCAAGGACGCAGCCGAGTCCGCTGAAGAAGGCGCTGAAGAAGGGCATCCGACCTAAAAAGAAGTAAAAAGCTGCCAACCCAAGGCCTACAAAACCCACGTTCTTTGCGGGCCGTGCTCTCTTCCCAAAGAAACAAAGAGCTGCTGCCAACAAGAAAAAGCCTGTTACAAAAAGGCCGACCGGTCGATCGTCTGCGGGCACGGTCAGAAAGCAAAGTCCTGCCAAAATGAACAGGACGCCTGCTGTTCGTCCCTTTGAACGCAGAAGAAGCCTCGCCCTCTCTCTCATTCAGGGCCTCAATTCGTCAGCCGGATGATCGCCCTCAAGGCTTGGCTTCGACCGCTACATCCATCTTCATCAGCACGGGGCCGAGCTTCCCCGGTGGGACCCGATCGCAGGCTCCGGCGTCGACTTCGACGGATTCGGCCCGATAGCGAAACCCTTGGGCGGTGGAGTCATGCGTCCGGGAGGCGCGGATGGCCTCCAGCAGTTCCGCCGGGACGGAGAGATTGGAGCCGGTGAGGAAGCGTTCCACCTCCTTGGCGAGAGCGTCGAGCGCTAGCTCCCGGTCGGCCGCGCACCAGACGCTGACCGAAAAGAGCACCTTCGGTTCGCCGGAAGTGCTGGCCAACAACGCACCGAGGGCCGGCGTATGGCCAGGGCCCTTGCCCGCAAGCTGGCGCTCGATGGTGCACATGTAGAGCCGCTTGCCCATGCGCATCTCCGCCTTGGCGCGGGGGTCCAGCTTGAGCTGATCCGGCGACACTCCCCAACCCTGCTTATGGAGCTCCGCGCAGAGCTTGGGGAGCCGGTCCGACATCTGCTGGGCCGAACTGTCCTTGGCCGCCGCCGGCACCGCCATCAGGACCGCCACCAGGAAACCTGCTGCACAACCGCCACGAAGGTGACATCTCATGTCCAGGTCCCTCCAGAGATCGTGATTCAACTGGGGCCAGGATCGTAGCATAGCGTGCCCGGGGCAATTGCCGTGCCAGATGGAATAGAATTCTCCACCATGACCATCGCGGGAATCCGGTGCCCACGAGCCGTCCTCGCCGCGTTCGTCAGCCTCACGGCGTTGTGCAGCGCTGCCCGGGCCGCGCCGCCGGCTGATTTTGACGCCCCCACTGAAAAAGTCCGCGAGGTCCTGCGGCAGGATGGCCCCAGCAGATGGGACGCCGACCCGCCCGCGAAAGAGATCGCCGACCGCGGTGAGCCGTTCGCCGCCACCGTTCTCAGCGGGGCGGGTCACTCGTTGATGGGGTTCGACAGTGAAGGGCGGCCGCTCAGCCTTACAACCGGGTGATCTACTCGCCGATGCTCAAGCTGTTGGGATATCTGCGCGCGAACGGCTTCAAGACCTACATCGTCTCGGGCGGCTGGAACGGGCGCAAGTTTCAGGATGCCGGGGCGGCGCTCCTCCGGGCGAGGCGCCGAGGAGAGGTGCCCAGGGGGCTCGGATCGTGCTTGCATTTTGCAGTCAGCGGCGTCACAGTGCAGGCATGAGCGTGCAGATCACCATCCGCGAGGTGCCGGACGCAGTGAAGGATGAGCTTGCCGCGCGGGCAGCCCTCCTGGGCAAGTCGATGCAGGAATACCTACGCGCCGAGTTGGAACGTCTGGCCGCACGCCCACCGATCGAAAAGGTGCTCGAGCAGATCCGAGAGCGCAAGGCGACGGCAGGAACCAGGCTCTCTTCCGAGGAGATCCTGGCCCGTCGTGACGTGGACCGCCGGTGAGCGCAGTCGTTGACGCCTCGCTCCGGTCGCTGCAACTTCGGATGAGGGCGCAGAAGGACGGTGGGCTGAAGACGTGGTGCGCGGCGGCGGCTTGATCGCGCCCCACTTGGCTCTCGTCGAGGCTACGAACATCCTCCGTCGGCTCGAGATCGAGGGCCGGCTTGGCCGGATGGAAGCCGGTGCCGCTGCCCGTGATCTTCTCCTGTTCGACCTCGATTTGGTACCCTTCACGCCCTTCGCGGAGCGGGTTTGGGAGTTGCGGGCCAATGTCACGAGCGCGCGGTTCTCTATCTTGGCCCAAGTCCTTTACTGCGACTGCAGGGCCTCGGCTGGATGGACAGCGGCCGCACGGTGTGCGGGTATCCAGCTCGCGATGAACGCGACGACCAGGAGGGCCGCAGGGGTCGCGCTCAGCGTCACCAGATCCGTCGGACTCACGCCATAGAGCAACCCGCGTAGCAACTGCGAGGTGGCGAGCGCACACACCGTCCCGATCACGATGCCGGCTCCCGCGAGGCGCAAGCCATGCAGCGAGACCATGTGGCGGATGTCAGCCGGCCGAGCACCGAGCGCCATGCGAATGCTGAGCTCGCGGCGGCGGATGCTCACGCTGTATGCCAGGATGCCGTACAAACCGACGGCTCCGAGGAGCAACGTCACCCCGCTGGCGATCGCGAGGAGCACGGCGAGCGCGCGAGCGCGTGCTGACGCGTCGTGCACGAGCTGCTGCAGCGAGCCCTCGTCGTAGGTCGGGATGGTGGGATCGAGCGCAGCGACGATCCGGCGAATTGCCGACAAGGTCTCGCCCTCTCCAGCCTCCGTGCGCACGACCAAAAAGAGCGCCGGCGGCATCGAAGCGCCGGTGTCCTGCGGCCCGGCGGCGACGACGGGAAAGTACACGATCTCGCTCGGCGGCTGCTCGAGGCCGTCATAGCGCACGTCGCCCACCTCGCCGACGATGGTGAACCAGCGGCCACTCAAGAGGCGAACGCGCTTGCCGAGCGGGCTCCAGCCGGGCCAGTACCGCTCTGCGAACGCATGGCTCACGATCGCCTCGGCCACGGGACGGGTCAAATCCTGGGCGCCGAAGGTCCGGCCGCGGAGCATCGGGATGCGCAGCGCCTGAAAATAAGGGCCATCCACGTACGCCACCGCGTGCTCGGTTCCGCCGGCGTTCGCTCGCGAGGGATCGTCGCCTTCCACATCGATCGCCGTGTCGTGACGGTCGCCGCTGAGCGGCACCCAGTCCGTCAGTGCCACGTCGCGCGCGCCCGGGATGGCCTGCGCCTCGCGTTCCATGGCCTGGAAGAAATTCAGGCGCATGCCCCCGGAGGCGCTGTACCGGGCGAAGGGCAGCAGAACCTGCGAGACAACGACGTGGCCGGCCTCGAAACCGGGCCGCACGTTCTGCAACCGAAGCAGGCTGCGCGTCATCAGCCCGGACAGAGTGACCAGCACGACGGCCAGCGCGATCTGCGCGGCGACCAGAGCGTTACGTGCTCGTTGCGATACACGGCCACCCGCCGGTCCGGTCCCGGCTCCGCGAAGTACCTGGGCGATGGATATCCGGCGCGCGCGCAGGAGCGGGAGCACGCTCACGAACAGCACACAGAATAGGGTGATTCCCAACGCGAACAGCAGAACCGGGGCGTCGACTCCGACCTCTTCCAGACGCGGCAGCGATAGCGTCGTTCCCAGGCTCCGCACCGCTCTCATGCTGGCCACGGCCAACAGCACGCCGGCGCCGCCTCCCAGCCCGCTCAGCAGCAGGGATTCGCTCAAGCTGAGTGCGAGCACCCCCATGAAACCGGAGCCGAGAGCTGCGCGCACGGCGAGCTCCGTCTGCGCGCGCTCGGCACGGACGAGAAGCAGGCCGGCTACATTCGTGCAAGCGACGAGGAACACCAGCAGCACGCTGCCGAACACGAACCAGAGCAGCCGTGAAGGGGGGCCGGCGATCGAATCCCTCAGCGACTGCACGTGGGGCGTGATGTTCGATTCCTGCCATCGGGCCGCGGAGGCGTCGCCGCGGAAAGACTCGCCGGGGTTGCTGAGCACCCGCGCGAGGTCCGCCCGCGCCGCCTCGCTCGACCCGCCGCGTTTGAGCCGTCCGATGCCGATGAGATTGAGCGTGCCAGGATGCGTATGCCCCGGGTCGAGCGCCAGCGGCAACCAGAGATCCACGTGGCGCGCGGGATACGCGAAACGCGGCGGCATGATCCCGATGATCGTGCGCGGAACGTCGTTCACTTCGATCTGCCGGCCGATGGCGTTGGGGTCACCGTGCAGGCGTTCCTGCCACATGCGGTGCGAGAGGACGACCACCCGAGGGGCGCCGGGCCGGTCGGCGCCTGGGGCGAACGCCCTGCCGAGCGCGGGAGGAACGCCCACGACGTCGAAAAAATTCGCCGTGACGCGCGCGCCACGGACCCGAACGGCGATCTGCCCTGCCTCCGACGGGGCAAGGTTACCATCGGCGAACCGCCACGCGGCCACACCGTCGAAGGCGCGCGTTTCACTCTGGTAGAGCATGACGATGGCGTCGGAGAGGTCTACCGCCGCGCGCCCGGCACTGCTGGTGGTATGCGTCAGCCGCAGGAGGCGGTCCGACTCCGGGAATGGCAGCGGCGCGAGCAGGATGCCGTTCACGAGGCTGAACATGGCCGTCGTCATGCCGACGCCGAGCGCCAGCACGAGGACGACCGCTCCCGCGAAGGCCGGAGCACGCCGGAGGCGGCGCGCCGCGAACTGGAGCTCGGACCGGGCAAGGAGCTGGCGCCAATCAGACATGATCGTCGAGGGCCGACAGATCGAGATTCCGCAGGCGCGCGGGGTCGGCGGATGTGACGCGACGATTTACCATTTCAGATCAGGAGGTTTCTACCATGAAGGGACGCACGATCGGTTACTGGACGGCTACGGTTCTCACGGCCCTCGTCTTCGGCTCGGGAGGGATCTTCCAACTCATGGGGCAGCCCGGGGCGGTGGCGGGGATCCGCAACCTCGGCTACCCCGCCCACTTCATCATTCTCCTCGGCGTCTGGAAGCTCCTCGGCGCCCTGGCGGTGCTAGCGCCGCGCCTCCCCCGGCTCAAGGAATGGGCGTACGCCGGCATGCTCTTCGACCTCACGGCGGCCTCCGTGGCCCACGCGGCGGTGGGCGACCCCCTCGGCAACGTCGTGGCGCCGATCCTCCTGCTGGGGATCGTCCTGGCCTCGTGGGCGCTACGCCCCAGGGAGCGCAAGCTCGCCGGCGCGTCGCTCCGGGCGGGCGAAGGAGGGGCCCTCCTTCGCCCGCAGGGGGCCGACTAGAAAGGCACAGTGAAGCTCGTGGTGGAGCAGCCGCTCGTACAGGTGGACCCGTCGGTCACGCAGGTCGTCCAGACATAGCTGTGCCCCGGAACGTGTTGGGACGCCGAGGGGAAGGGCGTGCTCCAGTTCACGTACCAACGGTTCACGTGGGTCAGGTTCGCCGTGATCTGGACGCCGGAATACGAGCTGTATCCCAACGAGGCGTTGACCCAATACACCTGGTGGTAGATGTCGGTCACGTCGATGAAGCTGGAGAAGGCATACGGGCTGAAATCGAACCCGGCGCCCCACGTCCCGTCCGTGGCGTGGCCGCTGTAGGCCGCCGGCGGCTTTTGCACGGCGGTGTCCCGAAAGGTCGTGGGGCAGGTCTTGTCCCAGATGTGCATGGCGTTGTTCGTCGTCGAGCCGTCGGGCCACTTGATGAAGGCCGGATCGTCGGTCTGGTCGCCCGGGGTGCTCGACCAAGACCAGGGGCCCTTGGTGGCGTTGCCGTTGGCATCCGTGCAGAGCCACCCCGGCGCAAAGAGCCAGGCGCCGTTGCGGAAGGAGTCGAGCTCGCCGCAGGTGTTGGGCGGACCGCCGGTCACGTAGTAATAAAGATCGCCGGAGTAGTTGATCGTCCGGCTGAACTTCGCCGTGCCGACGGTCGCGGCGGCCAGAGCGGCTGGCGCCAAGAGGACGACGGCGAACAGACTGCTTCTGATGAGTCTTTTCTTCTTCACTCTTCTTCTCCTTCTCGCGGGTGCTTTTCCCCCCGCATTCGGCATGGGACGACGAGAAGCACGGCACGCCCCCTTTACCGCTTCGGCAATTGCCTTGGCGGTCCTGGATGCGACGGCCCCCGGACGGGATCTCTCTGGTATGCGCGGTCCGGCGGGAAAAACCGTCAGGGGGCGACCGCGGCTCGAAGGAGAGGATGCTCCTGCTGTATTTGGTATTTGGCTTACTTGGCAGGGAACGGCGGGAGGGCGGCCTCCCGCCGTGCGGGGAAACGAGGGGCTGGGACCGGCCGCACAAGACCGGGCTCGAAGGTCCCCAGAGCGAGGAGGAGACGGACGACCCGCCCGCGAAAGAGATCGCCGACCGCGGTGAGCCCTTCGCCGCCACCGTTCTCAGCGGGGCGGGTCACTCGTTGCTGGCGTTCGACAGTGAAGGGCGGCCGCTGGGCTCTCACCTGTTCCTGCTGCACGTGAGGGTGGAGGGCTCTGTCGCTTCGGCGACCAAGTGCGAGCTACGCCTCGGGAAGGACGGTGACCGGTCCTGCCCGCCAGCGCCGATGGCCGTCGTGGATTGCGCGACCTGGAGCGTGCCCGTCGAGACCGCGCGCGCCGCGATGCTGGCGGCCCGCGCGGCGCTCTTCGTCCGTGTCTATGAGAAGAAGTTCATCCCCGACCCGCGCGAGGAGACCGACGACGACTTCTTGCCCGGAGGAGTCAGCGGTGGCGTCGATGGAGGGTCGAGCGCCGATTTCGTCGCCGTGGCGAATGTGATGGAGTCGGGCGAGCACCCCGTTCGCGTGGCGGAGGAATGGGCCGGGTATGCATCCTCGGGTGCCGCCGGCCGGTACGCCCGCCCCGTAGCGGCGGAACGGATTCTGTGGGCTGCCTTCCGGCGCCCGAAAGATGCGCCGGCGTCGGCTCCGCCGCCCGCCGTCCACGCCGAGTTCTCGCGGCTCTTCACGAAGCTGCCCCTCGACTCCGGCTCCTGGTGGTGGGTGCGTGAGCGGATGGTGCTGATGGCCACATCCCTCGGCCTTCCGGCCGACCTCGCGCGTCTGAAGAAGTATCTGGACATGGGTTCGGGCAACATCCAGACCTATTCGCTCGAGGCGCTGGCCCGGCGCACGAGGCGCGATCCACGCTGCGACGGAGACCGGCGCGTAACCGATGCCGTTGCGGCTGCGGCCTGGAAACGCGCTAAATAGCGCCGGCCAGAGGAGCCTGGCACCTCCCCCGGCGTGCCTGGTGCGCCTAGTGCGCCCGAAGAAGTGCCTGGCACTTCTATCCTGATCCACGAGCGGGACGTCCTCGGCGTGGAGACCGTGGACACGGACGCCAGCCAAGCCGGCACTTTCGATCCCCCCTTCCCCAATCACACCCTCATGCACGGCGCCGGCAAATTCGGCCTCGCCAACCTCCGCAACCTCGACCACCTCCCGCCCACTGCATTGTCGGGTTGGATGGAACCGATGTTAAGGCCCCTTCGGGCCTGCCGTCCCGTCATTGGCTGCTGGCTCGACCTCGAGGAGGTATTCGACGAGGAGCTCTCTGCGGTTCGCGTCGTGACCCTCGATGCGAAGCCGGTAGAACCCGGGGGAGTGTGCGCCGACATATACCGACGTTTCGGTGTCGCCCGACAGGGATTCGCCCCGCTGGTGGCGCGAGCAGAGCACCTTGCCGTTCCGATCCAGTAGCTCGAAGCGATACTCACGATACGGGGGGTATTCGGCCAAGCTCAGCGTTACGGTGAAGCCGCCCTCCTGGACGGGGATCCGTACGGAATTGACCGTGCCTTCTCGCAGAAAAATGGTTGCGGGACAGGTCTCCTCGTCGCGAAGGGTAGCGGCGGGGGGTAGGATGGCTATCCAGGCATGCCTGGAATCGCCCACCACGCTAACGGAGCGTCCGGCTGCGATGCGTCCCCAATAGGGGGGCTCCCCCCCGGGGTTTGTCATCTCGTACTTCCTGGCGAAGGGATGGAAGACGGCGTCCAGCAGGTCGGCCGAGGCCTCGGAGAAAAAGTGCTGCACGAATGGGAACAGCGGCATGGGGCGCTCGGTGGTGCCGACTGGCCGGCTCTGGGCGAGCAATTCCCAGGCATCCTGCTCGAGGCTTTCCGGGCCCGAAAGCCCCCTCTCGCCAGAATCCGCTGCGAATTCCTGGAGCTCGCGCAGCAGGACCGAGCATCGGACACAGAGGGACAGGTGTTCCTGCAGCTCTTCGCGTTCCGCCGCGGTCATCCTTCCTTCGTAGTAAGCGGTCAGGCGCTCTACCTCGACGTGCTGACCCGCCGTCCCGATCTCCTCGCCGAGGTGATCTGGGTGCGGGGCGAGGCGTTCCGGGCCTGAAAGGCCTTTCTCGCCAGAATCCGATGCGAATTCATGGAGCTTGCGCAGCAGGACCGAGCATGGGACACAGAGGGACAGGTGCTCGAGCTCCACCTTGGTCAACCTTCCTTTGTCAAGGATATCGATCAGGCGCTCGAACTCGACGTGCTGCCCCACTGCCCCGGTATCCTTATCGGGGTGATCTCGATGCAAGGCATTTAGACCCGTGCGTTTCTTGCCCACAGCTCCGTCCTCATAGATCGAAATCGGCCAAGTGATCCTTGAGCTCGATCCGCAGACACTTGCGAGCCTTGAACAACTGAACCCTGACCGTCGCGGAGGAGATCTGGAGGATCTTGCCGATCTCATCGTAGTCGAGGTCCTGGAATACTCGCAGGCGCACGCAGTGTCGCATCTGGGCCGGCAGGCGGTCGACAGCCTGGCGCAGGAGCTTCGTCATCTCCTTGCCGAGCAGTTGCCGTAGGGGAGCTGGCGTCTGGGAGTCCACGCCCGCCGCTTCGGACAGCGAATCCGCGACGTCCTCGATCTCCACGGCCACGGCCTCTCCCGAACGTTTGGTGGCATTGTCGTGGCGCACCGCGTTGCTCGCCGTATTGGCCGCGATCCGAAAGATCCAGCTCTCCCGTCGCGACTCCTCCCGGAAGCCGGAGAGACCGCGGTCGACCTTCAAGAACGTCTCCTGGATCAAATCCTGGCACTCTTCCGGCTTGAAACCGCGGCGCGTGAAGAAACGGAACAACGGCCAGTAGAAGCGACGGAAGAGGAGGCAGAAGATCTCCTCAGGGTCAGCCTCGCTCTCTAGCCGTTGGAAGAGCTCAACCAGCTTGCCGGTTTCCCTCATATAGCCTTCCGGTCGATCCCAGTCGACCAGGTCATTATAAAACAAAGCCGGCCGCGCCACAATTCCTCAGTAAACGAGTGCCGACGGTTCAGTGTCTTTATAGGGTGAACGGAAGCCGGCCGCCAAGGCGGAGGCCGGCGATGGGCGGTATCAGATACCGCGTGAAAGGAGGAGTCTTGTGAAAACGATGAACAAGGCCCGACTCGGAATCGTCTCTTTCCTCTTCACCACCGCTCTGATTGCGCAAGCCAGCGCGGCCGCCGCGTGCCGGGTGGATGACCGCTTCGGCACGGCGGATCCTTCAACCGCGACCTACAACCCCGGTCTCAACCAGAACCTCGGGGATTGGGGCACGATCTTCATGGCGGCGGACACGGACACGGGCGCGCCTGCCTGACGCGAGCTCGCGATTTCCTGAAGTACAAGCTCAAGGCCCAGAACGCCGCCACCAATGGGTGGGCGGGTGGACTTCGAGGCGCGGACGTGTTCCTGTTGACCGCGGCGGCGATGCGCGTCGCCACCAAGGGATTGCTGACCTCCGAGATCCACGGCGACATTCTCGCGGCGCTCGCCAACTACACCTTCGAGCACTGGGGCATCAGCCCTTACACGCGATCGGGCGGCAACGGCCTCATGGACGACTGGACCGTGGCCGCCGCCGGCCACGCCTGGGCTGGAGCCTATCTCTGGTACACGCAGGCCTCGACTTGGAACGGGCGCGATTCGGGGTGGTTCCGCTCGCAGGCCAAGAACTACATCAAGCTCAGCCTCTCGCCGAAGGACACCCTCTGCGTGCATCCGCTTTCGGATGCGATGTGCGCCTCCTGCACCGATGACTACAATACCGCCTACGACAACGACTGGCTCACCACGACCGACGCCCGCGCTCTGCGCGACAAGATCGCCCACAACGAGGTGGAAGTGCTCAACTTCGAGCACGGGTACGAGAACCCGAGCTACGGGGTCGGTCTGCTGACGAATGTCTCGACCGCCGTCCAGGGCCTCGCGATCGCCGGCGATCCCTACGTCCCGACCGAGTTCCAGAAAGTGATGATGCACGGCCTGTTCCGGACCGGACAGGCGCACGCCCCGTCGAACGTGGAGCTTTGTAAGGCCAGTTGGTTGCACAACTGCGTCGGACTGAGCTGCTCGATGCAGAACCAGCACTGCCTCTCGGGGAGCTGCGATCCGCCCCAGTACAGTTGTGACGACGGACCCCGCGATGATATTTACACCGCGGACATGTTCCCGGTCAAATCGCTGCTCGACCACCAGTTCCAGCTCGATCCGAGCATCTCGTCACTGATCGATCCGTCCGGCTACCAGTTCACCGACTTCTGCGGCAGCAGGTTCAACCCGATGGCGGGCTTCTTCAATGACGGCCGGTACGCGGCCTTTTACCAGATTTCCTACCAGTGGGCGTACGTGAGCCAGCCGCATGTGGCGGGGGTCAATCCGGTCCAGCACACCGACGTCCCTCAGCCGGCCGCTTTGAATCCGCCGCAACCGGTGACGGGCACGACCACCTTCTCCGGCTGGGCGTTCGACGGCGAGGGCACCCTTTCCACAGCCTCGTTCTCGTTCACTCTGGACGGCCAACCCACTACGCTCCAGAACCTCTTCTACGGCGGCTCGCGGACGGACGTCTGCAACTACTACGGCCTGACCGGTTGGGGAAGCTGCCTAGTGGGATGGAGCGGCACCTTTACGCCGCCGCTGGGTTTCACCGCCGGAAACCACGTGTTCACTGTCACGGTGCGCAGCGGCAACGGCTTGAGCACCTCGACCTTCCAGCGCACGTTCACTTACCAGCCGTAACCGGGGCACGGCTCCGAGGGAGTGGGTCTCACCAAGGCCGAGTGGGCTGCCATCCACGACGACTACAAGGGGACCGCCGCCAGGGAGGATCAAAGGTATACTGAGTAGCTGAAATGAAACGGCTCACTCCGACACCCAGGGTAGGAGCGGGATCCCCCCTCTCCTCTCTTTTTTGAAAGGAAGGATTTATGCGGAAACGGACTTCGATCTTGTTGATGGTGTCTGCTCTACTGATCCCAGTAGCGGTGAGAGGAGTCGTAGGGCCGGGCAGGCAGGCGGAGACGATCCGCACGGTCCTCTACCTCCCCCTGGTTGGTCCCGTCATGCCTTATCCTTATAATATCGCAGGAGAATGGGTGACCGACTGCGATGGCAACACGACGGGATGGGGTTGGGAGCCCGGCAATCCCTTCACGTATACGGAGTGGACTGACGGCAACATGTGTCCGACACCGCCGCCACCGCCGATCTGAAGAGTGGCGTTCGACGCCGCTGCGCGAAGGCCGTCGTAGGCCTAGGGACCACCAGAAGTCCCTGGCACCTGTTGGGCTTGCATTTGGAACATCCTGTCCGGCAACGTGTATAACGACAACGACCTGATCGGGATGAAGTGCACGCCTCTACCCAACCAGCAATGCGACCTCGACGTTTATTACACCACGGTCGGGAGGACGCCTTGCGCGATGGGTACCACGCAGACGATGCAGATGAGCTGCGGCCCCATGCAGGCCGGGTCGGCTGTCATTGCCCCGCCGGGTCACCTGGCGCCTCAACTACGACCCGACCACAACGCGCTATTACCTGAGCTTCTTGCTTCTGCCCGGCGGCCGTTGAACCACTCAAGAACCGTCGGGTGTCATCAACGGCGCTCAGGCGTTGGATCATCCATGGTGAAGCGCTTCAGAACTGCAGGAGCCTGGTGCCCGTGCGCCTACAGGCCTGCCACCAGGAAAAAGACCAGGAGCAGAGCCAGGGCCGCGACGAGCGTCAGAAAGATGGGCACGGCCAGGGACGCCTTGCGGCGGCCGCCGGAGCGATGGGCCAGAAAGAGCTCCTCCTGCGTCTTATAAAAATAGGAGGCCACGAACAGGCTCGCGGAGATCCGTATGCCGGGCGGCAAGGAGGGGAAGAGGAGCAGCACAGTGCCCGTGATCAGGTTCGAGAAGAGGGCGAGACGCCCGCGCGCCGGAGCTCCCAGCCGCTTGTAGTTGAGCGCGTGGAGAACGCCGCCTAAGATGGGAGTGAGCAGGATCGAAACGATCGCGATCCCGGTCGGGCTCCAGGCGGAGCGCGGCTTCTCTGGGCTTCCGCTCGGGTTCGTCATCTCTTCAGGCATTGAGGGCTCCTCGTACACGGTGTGCCTGAAGGGGCCATTCCATTTCCGAATAGGTGCCAGGGACTTATAGAGCCGGGCCCCTGACTGGCGCCGGGCCCTCAAAACTTTCCAGAGAAGAGGCCCTGAGGGCGGCGGGAGGAGGCTCCTCCCGCCGTGCAGGAAACGAGGTGCCGGGACCAGCCGCTTAGAACTGCGACCAGAGGAGCTGATTCGTGACCTCGTGGTGGAACTGCACCTCGGAGGCTTGATGAGGGTGCCGAGGGCCTTGGGGCAGCGTTCGGCCTGGGTCAGCTTGAGCTCGGCGAACTTGGCGTGCACCTCCTCGCCCATCGCCTCCTGCATGAACCGGCTTCCCTTGAACAGCCGGATGGCATCATAGATGTTGTCCGGCAGGAAGCGGGTGCGCGGCCGCTTGTCCGTCTCCTCCTCGCTCTGGGGACCTTCGAGCCCGGTCTTGAGCAGGGTGTAGATCGCGAGGTACGGGTTGGCGTCGGGAGCGATGGAGCGCACCTCGACGCGTGCCGAGCGCTCGTTGCCGAGGGGGATGCGCACCATGGAGCCGCGGTCGATGGCCGAGGCCTTGATCTGGTTGGGCGCCTCGAAGTGGGGGTCGAGGCGGCGGTACGAGTTGACGCTCGAGTTGAGCACCAGGCAGATGTCCGAGGCGCTGGCCAGGATGCGGCCAGGAATAAGTGCCTGGCACCCGCCCGGCTCGGCGACGAGCGCCTCGACTCTCGCCGACTCGGGTGTCGCTCGGCTGTCGGCTAGGGCCGGCTAGGGCGGTTGCGGATCGCGGTCCGTCGTATCGCGCACTGGCTGATTCCATAGGCGCTCACCGGTCTCGAGGTCGGCGGCGCGGATCTGGAGCGGCTCTTCCACCACTTCGCCGTCGATCGCCCGCGCGTGCGGCGGCGCCTGGAAGACGATGCGGTTCTCGTGCACGAAGAACGGTGCGTAGCGGACGAAGTTGCGGATCGTCCCCACCTTTTGGCCGTCGTCGCGGCGGTAGACCGTCCAGAGATACTTCTCCCAGGCGGGCTCCTGCGCCGTGCGCTGGCTGGTCATCACGTGGCGGCCGTCGGCGGAGGGGAACTGCGGCTGTCCGATGCCTGCAACGGTGACGTCCGGCGCTGCAGGCGCGGCCGCCGCACCGACGCCGACGGTCGCCGTCTGCGGTGCCGCGTCGAGTTGGCGCGGCGCGGCGGCAGCGACTGCTCCCGAGGCCGGGTCGATTTCGATTTCGCCGCGCATCACCACCGCTTCGCCGCCCGGCTCGACCGGCGCTGCGTCGGCCAGGCTTGGCCCGCCGGGCGTTCCCCCCATTGCCGCCGCCGCAGAGACCACAGGAGGAGCTTCTCCCGGCAGCCATTGCATCGGGCCGTCCGCCACCCCACGCAGCGGCCGCTCCACGTACTCCCAGGTGACGTTGGCTCGGTCCGCCTGCGGTGCCGCGGGCAGCGCCAGCGCGTTGAAGGTGCGTGTGGCCGACTGGCCGATCAGCGGTGTGACGTTCGGCGGCAGCTTCACCAGACCTTGTGACACCGCCTCGCCTTGCCTGCCGACGTCCAAGGACACCAGCCTCATCTCGTTGTCGGGACCGGGAGTCTCCGCTTGGCTGACCAGGAGGTCGCCGACAATGGTGAGCGGCTTCGCCGCCTCCTGCGAACGCCAGACCTCGCTGCCGCTGTCGAGGTCGACGACGACGATGCCGCCGTCCGGGCTCATCACGAAAACCTGGCGCCGGTCGGGCTCGACCACCACTCCCGGCGCGAGCTCAAAGCTGCTCATTCTTCAACCTCCGCCACGTCCAGCGTCCAGGCACCGCGGCCGAGAGTGCCGGCCAGCAGGATGCGATCGCCGGCCGAGTACCTCAGCCGCATGACGGGGACGTTGGGCAGTCCCGAACCGAGCTTGGTCCATGCAAAACCGGGTCCGCTGGCGGTGAAGACGCCAGCATTGGTGCCCACCACGACGCTCCCACCCTGGAGGTCGCCGCAAAAGGCGACGGTGTGGAGGACGGCGCCGCCGAGCGCGAGCAGCCCGTTGGTGATGTCGGCCCAACTGACTCCCGCGTCGGGCGTACGGTAGACGTGCGTGGCGTCGACGGCATAGGCGATCGTGGAGTCTTCGAACGCGACGCTCACGACGTCTCCCGTCGCCGGGTAAGCGACGGATGCCAGCAGCGGCGCCGGGTGAGCGGCGGTGCGGACGAACACGTCAATGCCTGACCCGACGAAGAGCAGGTCGGCATTACCGGTCACGCCGTAGGCGATCGGCGCCGCGCGCGTCGTCGACAGCGCCTCGTTGACCCGGATGCCGGGACCGATCTCGGTCACCGTGTCGCCTTCGTCGTCCGACTCGTACACGCTGTTGTTGCCGCCGATGATCAGCCGGGCCGGATCGACGTGGTTGAGCGCGATCGGTGTGTAGAACTGCGGCTGGACGGGACTGCCGCCGGCGAGCACAGAGAGGGCGATGGTCGTGCGGCTCTGGAACGCGCCGGCGGCGTTGTAGACCTCGCGCCGAAAGCCACCGAGGCGCTGGAAGCTCGAGTAGCGAGTCGATGAGCCTCCCAGGTGGCCGGCTTCGACCGCGCCGCCGTCGCCCGTCGAGACGCTGCGCCAGCGGGTGGCCGAACGCACGAGTTGCTGGGGCGAGCCGATGTCCTGCCCGCCGCCGATGGCGGTGTGGACGCCTTCGTCCCAGGCGGCGGAGTGGAGCTCCGTCGTCTGCAAGTCGCCGTTCATCGAACGCCAGTCACCGTTGTTGGCGAGCGGACGCGTGCGCCGGTAGACGCCGCCGTCGTCGGTCTCGATGAGCTCGCCGCCGGTATCCATCGCCATGTCGCGTGAGTCGGCGTGCGGTGCGCTGTTCGAGGCGGTGTTGACGTGCGTCAACGGGGACGCTTGACTGCCGGTCGGGAGCGACGCGTCGACCCGGAAGAGACGGCCGGAGTAGTCCCGCGCTCCGATGGCGTTGGGAAAACGGGGAGCACTCGGCACCGCCTCGTCGGACCCCACTTGCCGGTCGCCGCCGATGTAGGCGACGTTCTGGTTCTCGCGGTCGGCGGTAAGCGAGAGGTGAACGCCGGCCTGCTGGCCGGGATGGATCCCGAACGAGACGCCGCCGACCTCCACGGTCTGGGGCAGGTCGAGAGCGCTCCACGAGCCGCCGCCGTTGCCGGAGCGGAAGAGGCCAGCCAGCCGCCCGCCGTTGGCGATCGCCACGTAGACGTTGTTGCTCGTACCGACAGCCAGCTTGACGTTCACGGTGGTGGCCCCGAGCAGGCCGTCGATCGCCGCGTTGCTGACCTTTCGCCAGGTCGCGCCGGAGTCGTCGCTACGGAAGATGCCCCCGGTGCCGACGTGGGCGTAGAGGCGAGCAGGAGCGGTGGGGTCGCCGGCCAAGGCGAAGGAAACGCCCGTCGGCAAGCCCGTTCCGGCCGCTCCGGAAAGGGAGCTCCAAGTCGCGCCGGTGTCGACCGTACGGAAGATGCCGCCGTTGTTCGCCGACACCACGATGACGCTGCCGCGGGCGGCGATGCCGCAGATGTGGAACCTCCTGAAGACCAGAGTGCCGAGCGTGGTCCAAGTGGCGCCGCCGTCGGTGCTCCGCAGCACGCCGATGAGGGCGCCTCCCATTCGGTTCAGGCTACTGAAGCGGCCGGTACCGGCGACCACGGTCTGATGCGTTGCATCGGTGGGGTCGAGATCGAGAGCGCCGATTGACAGCGATGCTTCGATGTCGGTGAGGTGATCCCACCTCGGCGCGGCATCGCGAGCGTTGCGCGTCCGCCACACGCCACCGTTGACGGCGCCGACATAGACAACGTTGGCGTCGCTCGGATGAACTGCGAGGGCCTTGATGGCGCCGACCACCTCGTGGTCGACCATCCCTTCCACTTGGCCGAGCGTGCTGGGCCGTGGCCCCTGCGGCACCCAAGCCATCTCATCACCCCCTATGAAAGTGGAGCGTGCGACGACGGAACGCCATGGATCTCTAAAAATGATATGCCTCTTCGCCGCTCAAGTCCAACTGACGGCGGTGCTGCCCGTAGAAAGCCCTGGCACCTATTTTCCGGCTTACTTGGCAGGGACGGCGGGAGGAGGGTCCTCCCGCCGTGCAGAAAACGAGATGCTGGGACCGGCCGCTTTAGAAATGCGACCAGAGAAGCTGGTTCGTGACCTCGTGGTGGAACTGCACTTCAGAGGCCTTGATGAGGGTGCCGAGGGCCTTGGGGCAGCGTTCGGCCTGGGCCATCTTGATCTCGGCGAACTTGGCGTGCACCTCTTCCCCCATCGCCTCCTGCATGAACCGGCTCCCCTTGAACAGCCGGATGGCGTCGTAGATGTTGTCCGGCAGGAAGCGGGTGCGCGGTCGCTTGTCCCCGTCCTCCTCGGTCTGGGGACCTTCGAGCCCGGTCTTGAGCAGGGCGTAGATCGCCATGTACGGATTGGCGTCGGGAGCGATGGAGCGCACCTCGACGCGCGCCGAGCGCTCGTTGCCGAGGGGGATGCGCACCATGGAGCCGCGGTCGATGGCCGAGGCCTTGATCTGGTTGGGCGCCTCGAAGTGGGGGTCGAGGCGGCGGTACGAGTTGACGCTGGAGTTGAGCACCAGGCAGAGGTCCGTGGCA